>Ga0209186_1000043_pt1 | contig 96104 bp, 79 predicted proteins | sample SidtaG_FD_187426 | JGI IMG/M metagenome (GOLD analysis project Ga0209186, IMG submission 187426) | Marine algal microbial communities from Sidmouth, United Kingdom - Sidmouth_Male2 metaG (SPAdes) (version 2) | ecosystem: Host-associated > Algae > Red algae > Unclassified | place: Sidmouth... | reverse complement strand
CTGACAAATATTCCTTTGCAATCTTTCTTTTTAAGCCTAATGAATACCGATTGTTACTCTTAACTCGTTTCTTTATTATTGTCATTTTTCACACTTACTTTGTGTAAGGCTATTTCAGGACAATACAAACCTGGAATTGCAATAGCGCAAGCGTCGTTAAGTTAAGCACTAATTCGTTGATGCGCAATAAAATATATTATGAAGCGCGCTGGATAGAAGCGGAACGAAGTGCAGCAAAAGGCTTGCAAAACAAGGAGTAGTGAAGGCTGAGTGAAGAACGAAGACTAACTACGACTATGTTTTTGCAGTCTTTTGCAAGCTGAGTATTAGCGGATAGCCAGTTAACGCACCCAAAACGACTTTAATCTTTTAATTAGAATAACGATGGTTAAAAAGAATCTAAAACGAATTGGCTATATAACATTTTTCATGTTCATAATTGGAAATTTTATAGTCTATAACCATGTTTATCGATTTACTCATTTCTTTGACGCTGAAGTAGAAAAAACTAAAAGACCTGAGGAATTTGACATTATAGATAAATTGAAAACAGTGTTTATGGGAGTTAGGATTCCTAAACCCAAAAATGAATCAACGCCAAGAGTGAAGTATGAAACCATTATCCTCAAAAGTCATGAAGATTTGGAGGCATGGTACATTGAAGTTCCAAATAATAAAGGGAAAATAATTATGTTTCATGGCTACTCAAGTTCTAAATCAGGCTTGTTAGCATATTCAGAAGCGTTCAACAATAAAGGATATTCTACACTTTTAGTTGATTTTATGGGAAGTGGCGGTTCTACTGGAAATTTAACAACAATCGGGTTACAGGAAAGTCATGATGTGAAAATTGCCTATGAATTCGTTAAAAAACAATATCCTGATGATCAAATAATTTTATTCGGATGTTCTATGGGAGCAGTATCTATTATGAAATCACTATTGGATTTTAAGATTAAACCCGACAAAATAATTCTAGAATGTCCATTTGGCAGGTTTAAAAATACCACAAAAAATAGATTTGATGTGATGAATTTACCAGCATTTCCATTTACAGATTTATTGCTAATCCATGGAGGAATCCAACTTGGTTTTAATCTTTATAATCATAATCCAACTGAATATGCAAAGAAAATTAAGGTGCCTACTTTATTGTTGTTTGGGGAGAAAGATGAAAGAGTTTCGAAAGCATCAATTGAAGAAATTTATAAAAACCTACAAGGAGAAAAAACACTTGGAATATTAGCCAATTCTGAACACGAAGTCTATCTAAATGATGATAGAACAAAATGGAATGAATTCGTTGATGGTTTTCTAATGAGTAGGAAAAACTGATTTTCCTACTTCTTCGTGGTTTTACGAGTATTCGTTTTTTTAACTGGAGGCTTCTTGGTTGCTGGCTTTCTCGTCGTCGTTTTTTTAGCAGTTGTTTTACGGGTGGTAGTTTTCGCTGGTGGCTTCTTGGCAGTTGTTTTACGAGTTGTGGTCTTCTTTGCCGCTGGTTTCTTTGCTGCAGGCTTTCGGGTAGTAGGTTTCTTTGCAACGGGTTTCTTAGTTACTGACTTTCTCGTCGTCGTTTTTCGAGTAGTTGGTCTCTTAGGCGCTGGCTTTTTAGCTGCTGGCTCTTCAGGTTTTTGTTCTGGTGTTTCAGACGGTGCTTTTTGTGGTGTTGACTTTAAAGCTTCCACCATTACTTTCAATTCAAGCAATGCTTTTTTCTCGGCTTCTAGTTGGAATACCGTTTTTTTACCTTGTAATTTCAGGTTTTGGTAATTCCTTTCAGCTGCGGATATCGTCTGTTCCAACAGTTCGAGAGATGGATACATTTCTGCAATGATGGAAATTTCTTTTCTTCTTATACCATTAGGCAATGCTTCTGCTTTGCCTTCTGTTACTTGCTCAATTACAATTTTGTTGTCCTTAGTTACAACTGGTTTTCTATAGTATAATCGCATGCCGAATGATTTAGCCTTTAATGTATAAAATTATTGTTAATTATAATAATTAAGCGGGATTCAATTTTGCTTATCTCTTAAAGATATTGTAACCTAACAAAGGAACTTTTGCGATGCTTTTTCTGTTCTTAATTCATCTATAACTTGCTAAACGAAACGCAATGAAGGAGTTTCCAGAAATACGTACCGATCGACTAATCCTAGGGGAATTATCTGCTAAGGACATTCCCCAGGTTATTGAATATGCAGGTGATAAGTTGGTTTCAGATTCAACATTCAATATACCGCACCCATATGAAGAAAAAGATGCCATATATTGGATAAACCTTGCACATCAAGGGTTTGCCAACAAAAGTCACTATGTCTTTGGTATTCGACTGAAGGCCACCAAACAGTTTATTGGAGGTGTGGGGATTGGTATCAACAAGAATTATGATCGCGGCGTGTTAGGATATTGGATTGGTGTGCCATTCTGGAACAATGGGTATGTGACTGAGGCAGTCAAAGCAATACTGGCCTTTGGTTTTGATGATCTTCAATTAAATAAAATTTTCGCTATTCATTTACCAGATAATCCTGCTTCAGGAAAAGTCATGTTGAAAAACGGAATGATAAAAGAAGGAGAAATGAAGGACCATTTGAAAAAAGGGGGCAAGTATCTCTCGGTTATTCAATATAGGCTTACAAAAGCGGAATATGAGCTGGGAGGTGTTGCTGAGTAACTGATTTTAGTAGATATACAAGAGTAAGGTGCCACTACTACAGCGCTAACCTTGGTTAATGCTTATAATAGTAATGAATAGTCTGACCTACGGAGCTTGCTTATACTCTACAGTATTATGTTTAGCTATTCCTTTTTGATTTGATAGCTGCGGGCCATATTTATTACAATCTTATAAAGCTTAAAATTCTATGTCTAGAGAATAGTAAATACATTAATCATTAAAAAGATTTCAGTAAATTGAGAGAACATTAGTTTATTCTATCCAAGCGCGAAAATACGCACTATGAAAAAAAACTTATCCTTAATAATCTTATTTCTCTTCTCAATTTTGTACACCTCAAATGCAGTAAATTTATTGCCGAATGGAGATTTTGAAATAGATACAAATAACGACCTTAAACCGGATTGGTTTGTTTATAATAACGCTGACTATATCTCTAGAATAGATACTTCCAGTCCGGAATTTGTTTATTCTGGGAATCACTCCATCCAATTTGATTACGCAGGAAGTGGAACAAAAACGCTTTATATTGCTGGGCCACGTAATTTATCAAATGGAGGCCTGAATGATATCTCCGTTGAAGAAGGAGAGGTTTATGAACTAAGCTTCTACCTTAAAACTGCAGCAAATTTTGATCCTAATGTTACTGGTGGTATCTATGCGCAATACTCTTTTAGAAATGATGATGGCGTTACATTAGGCTTTGATGAGAGTATTCCACAAATGTCTCCTCCAGATGATGGAACGCCAGGATATGATGGATGGGTTAGGGCTTCTTTTTTAACGCGTATTTCACCCCATGTGACAAAGATGTCTATGGCCATTGTCTACAAAGGAAGAAACGCGGCTTGGGTAGACAATGCGAAAATCACCTTGTTATCAAGTCCAGAGGTAAAAAATCTTGACTTTGAAATTGATATTGCTACACCAACAGATAAACCAGATTATTATTCGCCAAGAATAACTACTATTAATTTTCATACCATGGAAAAAGAACACGAACAGACGTATCGTGGCTTTGGTTCCGCAAAATTTGAAACCCAACAAGTAAATGATGTAGTCTATTATTATGGAAGTTATAATGACAATGGCTCAGCTATTGAAAACCGTATAGCTGTCTGTCCAGGTGATACCTACAGCTACTCAGGGTTCGGCAGAGTTTCTGATGATTTTTTGGGAAATGGCTTTAGAATCGCGACTCTCTTTTATGATACAACCGGAAGCTATTTAGCACGTACGAATTCTGTGTATATAAATAGTACTACCTGGAAGAAAGCAGGCAAAGAATCGATTACTGTTCCGCCTGGTGCAGCAAAAATGCAACATATTGTAGAAGCTAAAGGGCATGGTGATGTTTGGATAGATCGCTTAGCCCTAGAACGCAAAAACTTAGTCCGTAATTCTAGTTTTGAAACTGATGCTGCCTCTGCTGTAGGGAAGCCTGATTTTTGGAGGCCGCGGCAAGGAGCAGAAATCTATCCATTGTCTGGAATTGAAACGGATCCTAATATTGTGTTTTCAGGAGACGCATCAGCAAAGTTCTCTAACACAACTGGAAATAGTTTGATCTCTTATTATTCTGGTCCGTATTCTGCAGATGGAAGTACTTCTGAGCAACTCATTGTACGCCCCAAGGAAACGTATCAACTAGAGGCGCACATAAAAACCAATGGCCTAATTATTGGTAATGGAGTGCGGATTGCGCTTATCTTTTCTGATGGTGAAAATAATACAGCACGCTTTAATTCACCATGGTTTACACATACTTCCTGGACACAGGAATCCATTACTGCCACCGTGCCTGAGGGCTTTAGTCGGTTGGCATATGTAGTCGAATATTCCGGAAGTGCCGGAGAAGCATACTTTGATGATGTTACATTAGTTGATCTTAAATCGGAGTGGTATCATCCACCAGCTCCAATAGATAGCTTTGAATCGCTAAGTTATTCACCAGTACAAGATAAGCTTGCGTTCGGACTTTTAGAAAATAAGTTTAATGTGTTTCACAATTCCATGGAAGCGAATTACAAAGGAGATGGAACTTGGGAAAACTTAACCGTAAACCAAGACTGTCCGCTCATACGATTAACTGCGAACGCTATTATTGGATATCTGAATGTGAACGAAGTATCTCCAAATCCCATCTATGTAGAAAGAGCAGATAGTGGATTGTTATCCTTACTAGATCGTCAACAAGTAGATGGTAGTTTTCACCTATATGACCAACAGGATTGTAGTACAAGTAGAAATATCGACGGTGCCATTATGTATGAGGGAAGTATAGCAACGGTTGCATTATTAACAGCGTATGACCTCAATAATGGAATAGATACAGCCTATCTTGATGCTGCCACTGCGGCTTCTGATTATCTAATAACAAATGATATACAACCAAGTGTCAATGCAAATTTTAATGGCTTTGTCATTTGGGCACTAACCGAATATATCGTAATCGCGAATAAATATGCTAATCCAGCAGCACCTCAAGATCCAAGAATACAAAACTATTTAGCAAAAGCGCTTAATTATTTTGAACGGATATTTGCGTTCCAATTAGAGAACGGAATGTGGGCGGATGCGCATAACCAAAACATGCACTACCATGGAATAACCGCTCGAGGCATAATAAATTTATATAGGGCATTGCCAGATGAGCATCCTAAGAAAGAAGTCGTTCGCCACAGTGCCTACAAAGCAATAAATCATATTATAAGATCACAACGAACAGGTGGAGGAATCATACGTTTACCAGGTGCAGTTCCTGAAACAATTTATCAGGATAATTTCCCTATGGAAGTTGTACTAATGGGCTACCATTACTTAGGCTATACAGATCTAGAAAGTTCTCTGAATGAGTTTACATTAAGCGCTTCAATTATGAGTCTTCAATACAGTCAAGGACATCGATTTGCTGGACTTGGATTATTGATGCATCTATATTACAATACACCTGATCCTCTTGATTTATCTATTAAAGTTTTACTAGAGTCGCCTTACAATCCAAGCAATGACCAAATGTCGAATTCGCTAGAAACGCTAAACTTAATACCCACCAATCAGCCGTTCAATCAAATGCCTTGGAACTATACAGGAACGGAGACGAATTCGATTTCCTCAATTTCAGATTGGGTGTTAACTTCTTTTCGTACGGGTATTATGGCCGATACAGAAATCGCTCGAGCGGCTGCCCTGCTCCAAACAAATGGACAACTTTATTTCCCGTCTATGGAAGTGTTGCCTGGCAATATAAATACTCCGCTGTATATTGTCATTGAAACACGGAATCACCTAACAATCATGTCGCCACAGCCAATTTCTATTGTGAATGACACGCTGACCTATGATTTCTCAATGGCAGATAGTTATTCTACTGGAAGTCCTGGACAGAAACAGCTTGCTAACGGAAAATGGGTTATGTTTAGTGGTGACATCAATAATGATCTGGATATCAATGGTGCAGATAAGACGCTCTGGGATGCCACAAATGGTTCCTTCAACTTGTATCTCCCCGCAGACCTCAACCTAAATGGGGATGTCAACGGGAACGACCGTATTGATTGGAGTATCAATAATGGCATTTTCTCTAACATTGATGTGTCATGGTAATCCCTTGCCTTATCATCCCTATTCACATTCCCAGTATTCCTGTCGAATGCCATACCCCTTCTTCCCTACATAAGAGTAATGCCACCACTCCGTTGTAATAGACTTAAAGCCATGCCGCTCCATAGTCTCCTTGAGCAAAACGCGCCGAGCAAGCACCTCCTCAGACAAATCTCGATACCTGTGCCATGCGACTTTAGAAAACACGTCATAGTCAGTCCCCATATCCAGTTCCTTCCCGTCGAGATCGGTAAGCGTGATGTCTACTGCAGCACCACGGTTGTGCATTGAGCCTTTTGATGGTGGTGTCACATACCGTTTATCAGGTTTGATCGCCCAAAGACTTTCCTGAGCAGCCAGTGGTCGGAAACAGTCAAAGAGTAACAAACCGTAACCCGCATCAAGGAACTCCGCCTTTAGTCCAAGCAGCGCTTCTGCTACTTCCAGGCGTAGCAGGCATTTCGGGCAATCGTAGATTTGTTGTTTTGTAAAGTTATTTGTTGTCGCATATCGAATATCCAAGTGAATATCAGGCGCTACCAAACTAATGTCTACCCACTTCGCTCCTTGCGCTTTTAGTGTGTCAATTGACAGTTTTAAGGGCGGCGGTGTAGTGTGTTGCGGCAGGCTATCTGCAGTTGTTGAGGATTGCGGTGATGCAGGCGGCTTATTTTCCTTCAAGTCGCAAGAGAATAGCAATAAAATCAATATGCCAATCGTATACTTCACAGATTAAGCGCCATGTAGTTTCTTGATCCGATCTAAATCTCGCTTATTCTCTCTGTTTTTAATGGTTTGGCGTTTGTCAAATGACTTTTTACCTCTGCCGAGTGCTATTTGAAGTTTTATATATCCACGTTCTGAGTCATACATCTTATATGGAATGATGGTATTTCCTTTCTCATTGATACTTCGAAACAGTTTTTTGATTTCCTGCTTCTTCAACAACAGTTTACGGGTTCGAGTTGGGACGTGATTAGCGTAGGAGCCAAACTTATATTCTGAGATATACATGTCTCTGATAAACACCTCATTGTCCTTGATATAACAAAAGGCTTCCTTGAGATTGGCGTTGCCTTCTCGAATCGATTTGACTTCTGTCCCTGTCAACATAATCCCTGCTTCGAAGAATGTGAGGAGTTCATACTCAAATTTGGCTTTTCTGTTGACTATATTTATTTCTTTTACTATTACTTTCTTCTTTGCCATAACTGTAAATTATCTCTTGTGTGTTACATCTTATCAACGCAGGTCTAGTGCTTAAAGTTCCGATATTTACAAGCATTTTGTTCTACCGCCGTCTACCACTACATTCGTGCCATTGATATAAGCGGCTGCTGGTGTTGCAAGAAACGCAGCTGCTGCAGCTATTTCTGAGGGTTCTCCAAATCGATTAGCGGGTACCGTACCTGTCATTTGCTTGATGACCACTTCCTCAGATACGCCTTGCTTGTTGGCACGTGCCACAATGATTTCTTTAAGTCGTCCTGTATTTGTAAAACCAGGTAACACATTATTGACTGTAATGCCAAAGCCTGCTAGGGCATTAGCCATACTCTTAGCCCAACTGGCTACTGCGCCGCGTGTTGTGTTAGAAACGCCTAAATTAGGGATCGGTGTCTTCACTGACGTGCTGATTATATTGATCACCCGACCGTATCCAGCTTTCTTCATCCCTGGCAACATCGCTTGTAGCAGCAAGTGATTACAGATAATGTGATTATTAAACGCGCTAAGGAATTCGCTTGTGCTCGCCTTATGTATCGGACCTGATTTTGGACCTCCTGTATTGTTGATTAGGATGTGATACGGCTGTTTGGCCAATAAACTGTCTACTTTCTGTTGCAGTCCTTCCTGATCTTCGAAGTCTACTGTGACATATTGGTGTTGCTGGCCATTACTCGTATCTAGTTCACCAAGCACTTCTTCCAATTTAGTGGCATTTCTGGCTGCTAGTGTTATAGTCGCACCAAGACTGGCCAATTCGATAGCAGTCGAACGTCCAATTCCCTTGGAACTTCCTGCTACAAAAGCATTTTTACCGTTTAGATTAAGATTCATTTTGAATTTGGTTGTCGATTCGTTATTATCGGAAAATCCTGATTTGAATATCCCTCAAAAGTAAGAAGTTAATATTCATATAGGTAAGTTTTTAAATAAATAGTAAATTTATAACCTGATTATTAAGAATAATGTTCCAAAAGATGAAAAAATACTTGTCACTTCTCCTATCCATTTGTTTATTCTGCTCGATTGGTAAAGCCCAATTTGAATTACAACAAATCCAAGTTGGTGCTGGCTTGTTTGGTCAACCAGTTGGATCGGCTTTCAAATTCAGTACGCGAGCTAATATCGGTTATTTCGTTGCCGATCGATTGAGTGTAGGCATCATGCCTCACTTCGCTCGAACCATCCAAGTGAACAGAAACGGGGATAACCAAAGAATTAATAATTTTGCTTTTTCGGTTTATGGCCGCTACTACTTTCGACTCCGATTCAACAAAAACCTTGATATTGCTGTGTTCCCCGAAGCCTCATTAGGTCTTGGAACTCGTGGATACAAGGAGAACTATGGTCTCAGTGCTTATGCTTCATTTGGCCCTGGCGGCACGTATTTCTTTGCGGAGTACTGGGCAGTAGAGGTCATACTCCCTGTTGTCTTGCAGCGAAAATTGTCTGATGATTTTATTGACGATGACCTTACGCTTACTCCTGTTTTGGGTGTTCAGTATTATTTCTAGGGGGCAGTTTTCGCAGTGCTTGTATCTGATTTTGCACAGAAGTACTTGATTTAGGTGCAACCACGGCCATTGCAGTAAGATTAGCTTAAGAATTGTTCTCTTGTCTTTGGATACTTCTGCTTGCGCTCATTAAAAGACGTTTCAGTAAAAATTTAGCAATTTTTAATTCGCTTGATCTCTGCTTTATACTTTAGCTCTTATCTTTGCTCTTGCTGCAACATCGAGGCTTGCGAAACGTAGCAAAGCAAAAAAAAACAATGACACCTAAGGAAATAAACCATTCAGTCGAAACAAACAAAGTTCAATTTACCAAAGGTGAAAGAGTTGAGCATTGGCTAAATTTTGTTTTTCTATTGTTTCCTTTAAGTTTGGTGGGGTATGTGGTAATTGACACCGCAATTCGAAATAAAGAATTTCCAATTTTTGCGCTGATTTTAGCAGGATTGTCTGTCATGCTTTTGAGGCACAAAATAATAAGCCCAAAATTGAAGACTTATAAATCAAACTTAACAGAAGAACAGTTTATAGAGGCAAATTTTGCAGCGGTGAGGTTAAGTCTTATCGAATACAGGGAATTGTTTTTCAGCGGTTAAAAGAACAAGTTGGCTATGGGATGGAATTAAAATTACCGCAATTCTCAAAGATGGGAAACTACATTTGAATAGTATGGTCAATCCATCGTTAAGGTCGAACCCATTTACATTAGGCTTAAACAGAAAGAATAAATTTGAACTGATTCGTCAATACCAGCTAATTTTGAATGGAAATAATGTAAACGAAATTGAAAATCAGAAAATTGTACAAAAGGAGGAAGAGTTTTGGAATGAATCAGAGTGGACATTCAAGAACACAATTAAACGTGTCATTGGATATGGATTTTCAATTTTGTTTATTATAATAGGAGTGTTGTTTATGTTTGAAGCCGATATTCAAGGATTGATTTATGGAGTTTTAATGCTCCTATTTAGTGCGTCATATATCTTTTATGACGTTAAGGTGATTCTTGAAAAGTATAAGAAGAAGAAAGCCAAGCTATAACAAATGTATATGACGTACATAGCGGTTAATCACCGCTGCGCCGCATCATACGAACCGTCACATCCCACTAAGAAAAAAACCGAAACATAAACAAGTGAGAAAAGAAAAATTTATACCAGTGAATTTCGAAGTGCCGAAAAACTTAGAAACGAGTCGAATGAAGCTAAGAATGTTAAAAGTGTCTGATGTGGTTAAAGACTATGATGCAGTGATGTCAAGTTTGGAGCATTTGCAAAACACAAAACCATTTGGCCCAAATCAAAAGTGGCCAATTGGTTTGACCCTTGAACAAAACTTAATTGACCTTGGTTGGCATCAAAAAGAATTTCAAAAAAGGTCTTCCTTTGCCTATACTGTTATGAACCTCGATGAAACGCAATGTCTTGGATGCCTGTACATTGAGCATACAACTAAACTTGATTACGATGCTAAAATCTATATGTGGGTAAGGCAAAGTGAAATTTCAACAGAGTTAGATGGGCATTTATTCGATACAGTAAAAGATTGGATAAGTGCAAAATGGCCTTTCATTAACGTGGCTTACCCTGGTAGAGAAATCAATTGGAGTGAATGGCAAAAATAAGATCATAACGATGTTTATATTGCATAGCATAATCAAGCTTGAATAAACGGATAGTCAATGTAAGGTAGCATCGTGTTTATAACTCCCTCAAACAAAAAAAGACCGAATCAAGTGATTCGGCCTTTGTATCTAAGTATTTCACGTTCGATTAATCGAAGTAAATCAGTGTCTCAGCATCTGTGTTATTAGTGAATACACATTCACCACCACTAAAAGGAACAATAGTAACCGTTAAGGTTGTTTGTCCATCTGTAGCTTGTGGGTCGTAAGTACCAATATATCCGAAAGCAGTTCTTGCGTTCATTGACAACACCGCTGGGATGTAAGTAAATTCGTGCACCACACCATTGTTTCCTACATAATTCCAGTCAGCATTGTTTACCGAATTGAAACCAATATTCGTCAATGTAGGATCATACGTAAATGCCAATCTTGGATCAGAAGGCAACCTTACTCTAATTGTTGAGCCATCAGTGTCAACACCACCCAATTCTGTGATCTCAGCAATAACATTGATGTTTGAAGCACCAGAGATATTGTTGGGTAACAGATTTAAGATGGGTGATAAATCAGGACATGCACAACCCGATTGGTCTGCAGTAACTGGACCGGTAACACTTCCATCTTCATAAGAACAAGGATCAAGTGGATCAGTACTATCAGCACATTCGTCAGCATTGGTGACACCATCACCGTCGCAGTCTGCACCGCCTAGCATACCACCACCAGCAGTGAAGGTTCCTGTTGGGAATGGAGTCGTTGCAGTTGCATTGGTAATTTCACCGTCCCAAGCATCAATGCCACTAAAAGTCCATTCGCCAATGTTAAAAGTAGTAGATGGACCAGTGTTATTCGCTCTGTATGCAAAGCCATCAGTGTATTCCCATGCCGTTCCAGTACCGTCTACATTTACATCACCAAATACATCAACAACAACGAAATTTTCATATAAGGCAACAGCATCGTCACCATTAATATTGATCGCTATAGTCGCATAGTCAGGAGCAAAGCCAAACCAATTAGTGAATTCAACCGTAGAAGACGCTACATAAATGTAAGAACCAGCTGCAGCCGCAACTGCAGGGAAACTGTATTCGACACCAACTGTTCCAACACCATTATTGGTAGACTCGATACCATAGATACTTAGATCTGCGATATTGTTAACCACATATAGTTCCATAAATTTAGGTGTTCCGCCATTAAGTGGACCGTCTCCAACTCCTGTTATGATCAGATCACTAGATCCACCACCGATGAGTGCACAAATGTCTACAGATTCGTCTACTGCAGCAGTACAATCGTCCAGTGGATCGCTAGGGTCTTCACCACTTAAGCATTCTGTGTAATTGTCAATACCTCCATTGTCACAGTCTTGAGTGGCAAGTGGGTGTGTAGGATCTAAGTTACCAAGTCCATCTACAATCACAGAACAGATATTGGTTCCGTCAGCAATCAAGGTAGCACAATCGTCTTCTGTACCAGTACAGCCTGCACAGGTGATTGTTCCTGTTAAAACAGGTAATGCACAAGCTGCCGGAGCATTCGCTAAAGCAACAGCTGTTGCAGTTGTACTAAAGTCATAATTTAAAACATCACCATCAGTACTACACTGAGAACCAGTAATCGTTTCACAAACAGTACTGTCTGCTGCAACTAATACCACTTGAGGCAATCCACAAGTACTTCCGTCATTGGTTACTTCTGTTTGTAGCGAGGCAGGATAAATAGTGACGTCATATTGTTGAGTTGTGCAGGAAAGCGTATTATACTCTCCAAATACACTGTCTACATCAGTATCATATGCTCTATCCCATGTCAATACAAAAATAGAAACAACAGCTGGTCCACAACTACTATTTGTAATTGTTGCTACACCAATACCGTCATCACATATTGTATTTCCCCAACTTGGTCCAACACCTCCAATAGCTATGAGGTCTGTATTAGAGATTGGGTAATTGTTATCAGAAGTACTACCTTGAAAAGGATCATATCCTGCTGGCGCCTCTTGAGCCACACTTCCAGGTGCATAAACATAAAAATCAAGATCGATGTTACCCGGGCCAGCGTCACAACCGGCATTTTGAATAAGATCAATTGCTTCACCACTACATTTGTCATCCGCTGTAAAAGCAAACACTTCATCACAAACAGCTGTAATTGGTGTTACAGCGTTTGCCATACATTCAAAAGAACAATCTCCTTCTGCAGTTCCGTTATTGGCAGTAGCCGTAACACAAATAGTATAGGTTACGCCTTGAATAGCACTGGTTAGACCTGAACCGCTTCCGAATGAGATACAGGCTTCATCAAAAATCTCAATATTATCGATCGTAAAGTCACACTCATTGATTCCGTCAGTATCGTTGTTTTCTACTGTACCAACACCAGAAAGAATAGCAAATTCGCTAGATCCTGGTGTATTATGAGTGTATTCAAAACATTGGGTAACCGTTGCAGGAGTTGTAGATACATCAATTGGAGTAACAAAGCAAGACTCACCACCTCCTGTTTGAATGTCTCCATATGTTGTTGGAGGGGTATCTGCTGGAGTAATAAACACATTACAAGCAGCAGTGTCAACAGCAGCACAGTTGTTTGCGCATTCTCCTACAACTACCGAAGAGATTGGCGTTACTGAATGTGCCATACATTCGAAGGAACAGTTTCCTTCAGCAGTACCATTATTAGCAGTACCTGTAACACAAATGGTAAATTGATCGCCAATTGCTACAGGGCTTATTGTAACCCCTTGTGGTCCAGATCCAAAACTAGTACAACTTGTCTGGTCAAATATTTCAATAGAGTCGATAGTCAATCCGCAATCATTTGTACCATTAGTATCGTTTAACTCGCTAATGGCCAAGCCAGAAATAACACCAAAACCATCAGAACCAACAGCAGTATGAGTATAAGTGAAACACTGTGTTACACTTGCTGGTGCATTAGTCACATCAATTGCATTAGTAAAGCAAGACTCACCACCACCTGTCTGAATTTCAGTATAACTTCCAACAGGAGTGTCAATAGCTGTCTCGAAGTGATTACAAGAGTTTGTAGAAGCATCTGCACAGGTTGGTGCACAATCCGTATTTGTTGGAGAAATTGGCGTTACTGAATGTGCCATACATTCGAAGGAACAGTTTCCTTCAGCAGTACCATTATCAGCAGTACCTGTAACACAAATGGTAAATTGATCGCCAATTGCTACAGGGCTTATTGTAACCCCTTGTGGTCCAGATCCAAAACTAGTACAACTTGTCTGGTCAAATATTTCAATAGAGTCGATAGTCAATCCGCAATCATTTGTACCATTAGTATCGTTTAACTCGCTAATGGCCAAGCCAGAAATAACACCAAAACCATCAGAACCAACAGCAGTATGAGTATAAGTGAAACACTGTGTTACACTTGCTGGTGCATTAGTCACATCAATTGCATTAGTAAAGCAAGACTCACCACCACCTGTCTGAATTTCAGTATAACTTCCAACAGGAGTGTCAATAGCTGTCTCGAAGTGATTACAAGAGTTTGTAGAAGCGGCTGCACAAGTAGGTGCACAATCTGTATTTGCTGTAGTAAAAGGAGTAATAGCGTTGGCCAAACAATCTAAGGTACAGTTTCCTTCTGCAGTTCCGTTATCACCAGTAGCCGTAACGCAAATTGTATAGGAAGCGCCTTGAGGAACGCCTGTCAGCCCACCACCAATACCAATTGAAGCACAAGTAATGCCATCAAAAAATTCGATTTGATCGATTACGAAGTTACATTCATTTATGCCATCAGTATCATTGAGTTCCGTCATTGAATTACCGACTAAAACATCGAATTCAGATGATCCAGGCGTACTGTGGGTGTAATTAAAACACTGCGTTATAGTACCTGAAGTAGTAGAAACATCAATAGGTGAAAGTAAACAAGATTCACCTCCTCCTGCTTGAATTTCTCCATATGTTGTTGGAGGAGTATCAACATTGGTAATGAATACATTACAAGCATTAGTTGATGCATCAGCACAAGTTGCTGCACACTCTGTGCCTGTAGGCGTAATTGGTGTTATTGCATTTGCTAGACAATTTAATACACAATCACCTTCAGCTATTCCGTTATTACCTGTAACACTGACACAAATTGTAAAGCTAGATCCTTGACTTACACTACCTAGTCCACCACCAAATCCAATTGAATTACAAGCAGCATCAAAAAATTCAATTTGGTCAATTGTGAATTCGCATTCAGGGATACCATCCGTATCATTTAATTCTGTCATTGAAGCTCCGTTTAACACAGAAAATTCAGTTGACCCTGGTGTGTTGTGTGTGTAGTTAAAACACTGTACAACGGTTACAGGAGTAATTGATACATCAACAGATGGAAAAAAACAAGATTCACCACCACCTACTTGAATCTCAGTATAAGTTGTTGGTGGCGTGTCTGTAGGCGTTACAAAAACATTGCAACCGTTCGTTGCTGCGTCTGTACAAGTTGCAGCACAGTTTGTACCACCACCTACGATAGAACAATCGGTAGATGCAGTACTTCCTACTGCCGTTGCAATAGTGATATCTGTAGCAGTGTTGTTAAAATTAGTTACCAAGATAGCATATACAGAACCCGCAGATACTGTTCCTAAGGCTATAGTCCCACTGCCATTGATTGTAAAATCACAATCAACCGGAATATCAAAAGAACCAGCTCCTGATGCGCAGTTAGTTGTCATTTCAGTATAGGAAGTGAAGGGGCCCCAAGCTGCCCAGTCAATATCGTTAGCAGCGGAGTTGCTGATGTCTAGGTTTAAAGTTCCACCAACCGCAATTTCTAAGTAAAACCATTCTGGATTGGGTTGTGAATTTAAACAATCATAGCCAACATTTGGATTGGTAGTGCTTGCGTCTGCCTCATCAGTAGATGCCGGGAAAGATAATCCCTGGTCCGCACAAATTGGAGTTGGATCCAAACAAGATGGTGGATTTGCAGAAGGGCAAGTGCCATCATCTGTGAAATCATATAGTATATCAATGGTGATCGCTGTATTGTCTCCAACACCATCACCGCAACAATCATATTGTACGATTGAAACTGTAGTCGCATCTAAGGGGAGCGCTAAGCTAGTAAGTGCAGCTGCACAGACACTTGTTAAAGTAGTGCCGCCAGTTCCGTCGTATGTTACATCATATAGGTACCAGTCATTGCAATTAGCGCCAAGATCAGCAACAGCAATTGTCATTGAGTTAAGTACTCCACAAGCACATCCAGTTTCTAAAGGGACGGAGAGTGCTGCTCCTGGAGCTCCTGTACCATCAGAAGCGATGGTGCCAGAAAATTGGGTGGTACATATAGCTGCAAATGAAAAGCTACAGACCGCCATCAAAATTATTATTATGGATAATATTTTTTTCATGTCAAAAATATTTAATTTGGATTTTAGAAATTGTATTTCTGCTTGTATTGGTTAAGCAGTTGGGTATATTTTGTCAACTCTGTTGCATTCTTAAAGGTATTCGCCTCCACTCTGTTTAAGACAGAAATAATGGCTACTCTTTCTTTAAGATATTCTTGATAAAGTGCTGCATCAGTCTGCTTCAATTTAGACTTGATAAGCGCATCGTCATAAAACGGTGTCTTCTCAGAACTTGTAAGTTGTACTGCTGTGTTTTTTGATACAGTAGCACTAGAAGTCATTGGCACTACTGTCTGATTGACTACTGTAGTGGTTGCATTCTTTTGAATTTGAACAGGAATGTTTCCAGCGGCATTGACCTCTTTTTTTGAAATTGTGTTGGCCGCATTAGGAGCAACTTTAGCTGGAGCTATTACACCTTTAGTGTTAATGTCTCTCTTTTCAATTGCGGTACTAGAAATCTCATCTTTAGGTCCAATAACCTTGATAGGAGCTGTTACACCATTAGGATTTACTTCTCTTTTTTCAATTGTGGTACTAGAAATCTCATCTTTGGATCCAACAACCTTGATAGGAGCTATTATATCATTAGAATTAACTTCTTTCTTTTCAATTGGAATGGATGAAATAGACGATCCTGAATTTGTTTTCAAGTTAGGAGTCATTTCTTGTGATGTATTTTTTTTGCCAGTAGTAGCAGTACGTTTTTCCTCTAGTTTAGGAAATTCATTGTTGTCTTGAACTTTTACCTTGGTTTTGGTTTCGATTCGGTTTTCGGGTTCCAAACTTCGATCTTGTTGCATCTTCAATCCTTGCGCAAATAAACTTTGGCTAAAGAGAAGAATAGAAACGAAGAGTGTTAGATACACCATTTGGTTCTTCATTTTCAGAAAATTTTAGGTTTAACAATATTTTTCAATCATAAAAAGGCGAGTAAGAATTCCTTTTTGATATAAATAGAACGGGGATATTCTCATCACAAAAATACGTAAATTTCGGGATATTTTATAATGATGTACTTAAGTTCTAATCTTACTGAAAATCAAACAATAGTCTACGTGTCCGTTGCATATAAGAGAAATTTTAATCCTGAAAATGGATATTTTACAGTAGGATATTAGGCAGGCTTTAGCTGTCGGCGGGAAGCCACACAGGATTTTATTTTTTTAAAAAAATGACCTATTGTTAGCGGTAGACTTAGGTTAGTTAAGAATTAAATATTGCCGTGATTCTACTTTACGGACACATGTCTACGCATTAAATATGTATTATTGGGTTGCTCGTGAATATTCTTGAGCTAACTTTAGTGCTTCGTATGCATTCACAACACCACTTGAAACACATAGTTTTTTAAATTTCTTATTAAGAGGACTGCCAGGAACATTAACCTTTGTATTCTTGAAACTGGTGGCTGATTTCATCAAAATCTCTTTCAGTTGGGTAGCCGTCAGTTCTGGGTGATAGCCCCACACAAATGCAGCAACACCAGAGACTACTGGAGCGGCCATGCTAGTACCATCCTGTTTTTCGTAAGTGTTGTCAGGTGTGGTAGATTCAATCTGGACACCAGGAGCAAAAATGTCTACCGTTCGCTTACCATAATTACTAAAATCAGCAGGCAGTTGAGGGCCATTAGTCTCATCGTTTGCACCTACTTCTATCCAATAGGCTAATGATGGAGATCCAGGCTTAACATCACGTGGAAAATTGTCAGATTTGTCATTATTTGTATTGTCATTCCCAGCAGCGTGAACGAGTAAAACATCTTTCTCACCTGCATAACGGATTGCAGCAGCCACTTCTTCCGCTTGTGGGGAATAGGCTTTGCCAAAACTCATATTGATGATGTTGGCACCATTGTCGACTGCATAGCGAATGCCATTGGCTACATCCTTATCGTGTTCATCGCCGTTTGGCACAACTCTTACAGGCATTATTTTAACAAAATCAGCAATACCGTCACCGCCTTTCTGGTTGCCCTTTATCGCAGCAATAATACCAGAAACATGAGTGCCATGATCCGCCTCTTCAAGATCGACAATGTTATTACCATAACCAGTTTCGCGAAGATTTGATGGATCGTCTCCAATCACTTTTCTACTGTCCAGTTCTTTATTGAGGTGGAAATTGAGTTGGTCGCTAGTGTACGAGTGATACTCTATGATATCGGCCGGTGCAGCACCTTGGCTCATCAAGTCTTTATAAATGAGTTTAGCCGTCATCATTTGAGAAGACTCATCCCTAATATTGCCGACCTCTTCTTTTGTGTAGTCTTCCTTTCCTGTAGCCTCTTTAAGGGCGTTGTGAATACCCGTCACAATTTCAAAAATTCCATCAAGGTTCTCATAGGTTTCTGATGCTTCCTTATAGGCTTTATCGTATTTCTTTTGAAGTTTGCTTAGTTGCGCTTTTTCATTTGCGGTAAGGGGTGTTTTTTTCTCTAGTTTTGAAATAATTCGGATATATTCGAAGTTATCACCAATCACAACATCGCCATTAGAATTTCCAAGAAAGTTCCAGCCATTTACATCGTCTATGTAGCCGTTATTATCGTCGTCTAAGCCATTGTTAGGGATTTCGTCTTCGTTGACCCAGATGCGTGGTTTGAGGTCTTCATGATTAATATCTACCCCCGAATCTAACACGGCAACTATAATCTCTTTTCTCGGTGCTCTGTTTTTAGCAAATTGCTGTGCTTTGTAGAGTGAAATGCCTTGAACGCCGTCTTTTTCAGCATCCATCAAATGCCAATTGGTTTTATGTTGGCCATTTAAATTTACAATAAGGAAGATAAGAACTACAACTGAAATAAACTTAGACATATAATACGCTTTTTTAGAATCGATTAACTGCATGAATAATGCCAATTGATATTAACCTAGAAAATTGTAGATAAGCAATTGGGTACTAAACCCAACCAAATAGCCATAATAAACTTCCTTTGGTTGGTGCGCTTTCAATACTAATCTTGATGTTCCAATAATACCACCAAGAACAATAGAAAGCAGAAGGATTGATTCTAAATTATCATAAGAATAAAATAGAATTGTAAGCACTACAAACCCCACAAACCCACCAATTCCAATACCATGAAGGCTGATTTTGATAAATAGGTTGATAATAAAGGAAAGTAAAAGTGCTAACGTTGCTGCAAGAGTGAATAGTATAAAACCCTGAGGATATCCAGGATTGTAATATAAATTAATACTCAACCAACAATAAAAAACCGACGTCACAATGAGCGGAATAATCCTGTCTTGTTTGTCGTGGAGTTCCAGACTTTCAATCAACTCTACTTGTTTCATCAGAAATAAAGAGAAAGCAGGCAACAAAAAGGAATAAATAAATACTAAAATGATTAGTAGAAATGCATTGTCTTGCAATTGCCCGAAAGAATAAGGGTTGGCCCACATAAAAAACAATAACCCATAAGTCACCATTAGCAATGGGTGAAATAATATTGAAATTGACTGTGCTATTGCCTTTACCATGTCGCGAAGATACAAATTTGCAGGAGTTCAGACAAGGAATTTTATTGCCTAAGAATCAACGGAAACCTATATCAGATTGTCGAATGGTATTGGTATGGCTCTTTTCTTAATTTAGTTTGAATTAGCAGCCTTCTCACCAGCAATGTCCTCAGTGACAGCACCATTACTCCACTCGAAAGTGTAAGGGGTTGTTCCACCAGTAACTGACAAGTCTAAAGTACCGTTTCCGTCTCTCCAGCACCGCACACCCGGAGAAGCGATCGTTCCAATAATTGGACATGGACAGTTAAAGAAGTCAACAGTAACAACAGAACCCACCGCTACACTAACAGATTCTACTCCACCGACAGGACTCAACGGGAAATAACCAGGCTGAACCACCTCTTCAACCGTATAGTCGCCAGCAGGAACATCATTGAAGAAGAAATCTCCAGCAATGTCTGTGGTAGTATTGGCAATAATATTTCCACTTGAGGTTTCTCTAAGGTTAAATTCCCATCCTACTCCAACTTGATCACCTGAGCCGTATACTCCATTGCAGTTGTTATCAATGATTTTCTTACCTGAGATGTCACCGCCGCCACAACAATCACTGCCACCGTTTGCTAGTAATGGTGTGCCGTCCAATGTTTTGATGCGTCCACCAAGTGCAAATCCCATAGCAACTGAGCTTCTATTGATGAGTTCCATTTCAAAATAATAACTACCTGCATTTAAGTATAGGGTATCAGCAAATGGTGTATCTCTGTTAAAGTTATTGGAATTGGGGGCACTGGCTTGCCCTTGAGTGAATAAAGGGGTCAAATTATTTACCTTGTACAGGTTTAAGGTGCCTTGGTCGTCTGCTCTAAACACGCCTCCTAAAACAACTTCCTTTCCTTCTTCCAGACGATTTCATAGTGGTTGGTTTTAGGTTTAATTGTCAAGTGTAATTTATATTCGTATTATAATCTTGACTAATGCGCAAAGAAACGAAACCATTCTAATTTTTTAGAAAAATAGGTTAAAAATTGTGACAGTTTATTTATGCTTTTGAATTTTTGCCTTCTATCGAGAAGCACATAAAAAAGGGGTAACACTTATCGTGTTACCCCTTGTCTATAATTGTAAGGAATTGTTATCTATTACTGCCGTGACATTGCTTGTATTTTTTACCGCTACCACAAGGACAAGGCTCGTTTCTACCTATTTTTTTCTCTGTCCTTTTGAAGGTTTCCACTTTAGGTCGACCACCTGCACCCATTGCGGCTGCTCTGGCGGCATCCTCCTGTCTATTGGCGCTTGTTTTACTCATGTCTGTTTTTTGTTGTTTGGCTTCTCGGACATCGCTTGCCTGTTGTACTGGAATGGATCCTCTGGATAAGAAAGAAGTTACATCTTTATTGAGTTCACTAACTCTTAGTTTGAATAAGTCGAATGCCTCAATTTTGTAAACGACTAAGGGATCTTTTTGCTCGAAAGATGCAGCTTGAGTCGCTTCTTTCAAGTCATCCATTTCCCTTAGGTGCTCTTTCCAGCCATCATCAATCAACGCAAGGGTAATCGACTTTTCAATAGCGGTTACAACAGACTTGCCATCAGAATTCACAGCATCTTCCAAACTGGCACTTAGTTGGATGCCTTTCTGTCCATCTGTAAACGGAATAGCAATATTTTTGTATTGCTGTCCCTGATTTTGATAGACGTCTTTGATGACAGGCATTACGGAATCCACCATTCTGCTCATTTTTTCTCGGTAATTGTCTATCACCTGTTGCGCAAATACCTCCACTAACTCATCTGGATTTCCTTCAGCAAAATCAGCGGCATCAAATTTTGGATTTACACCAAAATACTTAAATGCATCTAGCTTAAATCCATCATAATCACCAAACTCTTTATGACCGTAGAAAATCTCATCACTTAAGTCAACAAACATATTATGGACATCAAGAGATAAACGTTCTCCCAACATGGCATTACGACGCTTTTTGTATATCGCTTCACGCTGAATGTTCATCACATCATCGTATTCCAGTAAGCGTTTTCTAGTTCCAAAGTGATTTTCTTCGACTTTAGACTGTGCTCTTTCAATAGACTTTGAAACCATTGAGTGTTGAATGACTTCTCCTTTCTCATATCCCATTTTATCCATCAACTTGGCGATACGCTCAGAGCCAAATAGTCTCATCAGGTTATCCTCTAAGGAAACAAAAAATTGGGAAGACCCCGGATCCCCTTGTCGTCCTGCACGCCCTCTCAACTGACGGTCAACCCGTCGTGACTCGTGGCGCTCTGTACCAATAATAGCCAGACCTCCAGCTTCTTTGACTCCAGGCCCAAGTTTGATATCCGTTCCACGACCAGCCATATTGGTGGCAATGGTAACTGCTGACGGTAATCCTGCATTGGCTACAATTTCAGCTTCTCGTTGGTGTTTTTTCGCATTCAATACATTGTGATCGATGCCCTTTCGGGTAAGGAAACGACTCAATAACTCAGAAATTTCAACTGAGGTAGTACCAACAAGAACCGGACGACCTTTGGAAGTAAGTGTTTCTACTTCTTCGATTACTGCATTATATTTTTCAAGGGCAGTCTTGTAGACCAAATCCTCTCTATCATCTCTAGCAATTGGACGGTTGGTGGGTATGACCACTACGTCCATTTTATAGATGTCCCAGAATTCCTTGGCTTCAGTTTCTGCTGTACCGGTCATTCCTGACAGTTTGTGGTACATTCTGAAGTAATTCTGCAATGTTACAGTCGCAAACGTTTGTGTTGCAGCTTCTATTTTTACATTTTCTTTAGCTTCCAGTGCCTGGTGCAATCCATCAGAATAACGACGACCTTCCATGACACGACCCGTTTGCTCGTCAACGATTTTCACCTCGCCGTCAACAACGATGTATTCATCATCTTTGTTAAACATCGCATAAGCTTTCAATAATTGACTGATGGAATGCAATCGTTTTGACTTCAGGTTATAATCCTGTAACAATTGGTCTTTCGCCTTTTCTTTTTCTTCTTTTTCCAGTTCTTCGTCCTCCTCAATTTCCATTAGGTCCAAAGCGATATCTGGCATGACGAAGAAATTATTATCAGACTGTGTTTTGGCAAGGAATTCACCACCATTGTCTGTTAAATCTATTGCGTTGGTCTTTTCTTCAATCGTAAAGTATAAAGGCTCGTCAACAATGTGCATGTGTTTGGATTGCTCCTGCATATAATGGTTTTCTACGGCTTGCAGAATAACCTTTACCCCAGGCTCGCTCAAAAACTTAGTCAATGGACGGTACTTAGGTAGTGCGCGGAAAGCTCTCAGCAATGCGATACCACCACCTCCTTCTTCACTTCCAGTGCTGCCTTCAGCCATCTTTTGTTTTGCTTCAGCAAGGTACCCAGTTGCCAGTTTACGCTGAGCGGCCATTAGTTTTTCGATGGTAGGTTTCAGTGCTTCGTATTCTTGTACGTCTCCTTTTGGAACCGGGCCTGAAATAATCAATGGTGTTCTGGCATCATCAATAAGGACGGAGTCGACCTCATCAATCATTGCGAAATGGTGTTTTCTCTGCACCAGTTCGTCAGGGTTCTTCACCATGTTGTCCCGCAGATAGTCGAAACCAAATTCGTTGTTGGTACCATAGGTGATATCACAACGATACGCCTTTACCCGACCTTCGGAATGTGGTTTATAGTTATCAATGCAGTCTATTGTCAGGAATAGGAATTCGAAGATCGGTCCCATCCATTCACAATCCCTTTTTGCTAGATAATTGTTGACGGTAATAACATGAACACCTTTCCCTGCCAATGCGTTTAGATATGCTGGTAATGTTGCTACCAGGGTTTTTCCTTCACCGGTAGCCATCTCCGAAATTTTACCTTTGTGCAAAGTATAACCACCAATCAGCTGGACATCATAATGAAGCATATTCCAGGTGACGGTAGCACCTGCCGCTTGCCAACTGTTTTGCCAGATGGCTTTTTCTCCCTCAATGCTTACATTTGAACGAATGAGTGAGTAGTCTCTGTCATGTTGTGTTGCGGTAACTGCAAGCTCGGTATTGTTCATAAATCGGAAAGCGGTTTCCTTAACAACGGCAAACGCTTCAGGTAAGATTTCAAGAAGGATTTCTTCAAGGTGCTTATCTTTTTCCAGATTTAGCTTATCAATTTCTTCGAAGAGGGCTTCTTTCTTCTCAAAGTCTGATGAGGCATCTGCCTCAGATTTTAAGGTTTCTATATCCGTTTCTATTCCTTGAAGGTGTTCCGCAATTCTTTTACGAAATTCGTGTGTCTTGTTCCGAAGTTCATCATGACTTAATGACTTTAAAGCTTCATATTCCTTATTTGTGGCTTCCACATAAGGCATGATTTCTTTAACGTCACGGTCATACTTACTACCAAAGACTTTTGAGAACGATTTTGAGATAAATTTTAACATATGACTAGATATGACTCTTTACTTTTTTAAAAAGGATACTAAGATACGACTTTATTAATTTGATGCTGTATATCCTAGTTATTTAAACATCTTTTACTTCAACGAATATTATTCCAACAAAAACATCTCTTGCCTTTTCAGCCAATTTGACCTGTATATACTGCTTTTTGTGACGAGATGTCTTGATTTTGAAGGAAAATGTGACAAACAAGGAGTAATAATTAAGGCTTCGCTAATGAACAATTAAAAAGAACAAATTTAATGGACAATGAATAATTACCGTATGTACCATATGTGCTTTCGTGTAAAAAACAGGATCTTCCGTTTTTCATAGTACTATATTAATTTCACCCTGCTCCGTTGTTAATTATTAATTTATTTAAGTATCTTAAGGTTTAAGCGTAATAAAAAAGGCGCATCGTTAAATGCGCCTTTGTTTTCTAAAAAGAAAACGTAGTTACTCTCTCGTAAATCTGAACAACTCTTTTTCAAGAATGTTCAGATTTTTTTTAATTATTTGCTGGACGAACTGACGTTTTTTCTAGATATGGGCTAAACATCGTCATGATTTCGTTTTTACTGTCCCAAGTGTTACTTAATAATTATTCTTCCTTTTTGTGTACCTTTAAGATTGCGAGTAAATAAAAAAGGCGCATCGTTAAATGCGCCTTTGTTTTCTAAAAAGAAAACGTAGTTACTCTCTCGTAAATCTGAACAACTCTTTTTCAAGAATGTTCAGATTTTTTTAATTATTTGCTGGACGAACTGGTGTTTTTCCTAGATATGGGCTAAACATCGTCATGATTTCGTTTTTAATGTCCTCGTAACCAGGGCGATTTGTAAATTCCATCAGGCCTTGCATAGTTTGTTGCGTTTTTCCAATATCACCTTGAAATGAAGTCTTATCTCTGGCACTAAGTGACTCATAAAATTCCATATAATCAGCCATTTCAATTGCTAATGTTTTGATATGGGGTTTTGCTTTGTCTTTTGCTCCCGCTCCATCGTAGATATTAAGCATGTACAGCGTATTGATATCAAATTGGAAATTCATGTGGGGAAAGGCTTCAAAATATTTGTCTGCCAGCTGAATCGCTTTTGTGGTTTTACCCTCTTTAAGCAATTCATCACCAAGTCGAAGCATTGAAAACCTCAAGCTAGATACACTAGGCATATAACTGGTATTGACATATAGTCTTTCCTTATCGAAATTCCCCCATTTAAACTTATTCATGATGTTGCTGAACATTAAATCCGTTGCAACACGACCTTTTCCAACAAGTATCTCACCCCATTTTTTATCTTGTTGCGCTGTTTTAACAGGCATCAATCTAAGTGCAAGTCCTTCCAATTGTAAGTAATCGCCAAGACCAAGAATCTTATTGGGTTGACAAGTCACTGCAAAATAGATTGGACGTTCCCATTGGTTAGAGGCAATGATGTCTAGAATTGCCAATTCATCCTTAATCAATCTGGTTTTCTTGACTGTGAAGTCTACCCGATCCAATACAGTTAAAGAGTCCGCAGGATTGACCGTCCCATTACTATAGACTTTATTTTTGTCAACAGGGATGTAGAAATTGCTGGCTGGAATATAACTTTCCATTTCTTCACCATTACCACCTCTGAGCACATGATTCTCAGACATAAATTTAACTGCTTGTTCTATATTTACTCGGTCTGGTTTTTTGTAAGGGTTTACCAGCAATGAATTCCGTTTATTACCACGATAGGCGGCAGCTGGCATCGTCATTTTAATTGGCGGAGAGTCGTTTACTTTACGTCGTAACTGGTCTATGTACCAATCTACAGCAAGAAGACTGAGGTTCGTAACGCGGACATCCGTTCTGATGCCCTCTACTTCCTGAGCATACCAGAGCGGATAAGTATCATTGTCCCCATGTGTAAACACAATCGCATTTGGTGCACAGCTTTCTAGGAAGTTGGTGGCATAATCTCTAGCACCAGTATGACCGCTTCTATTATGATCATCCCAGTTTTGAATCCCCATGATGATTGGAGCCAGCAATACCAAACTAAGAGACGCGAACGCCACTCCTTTACTCTTTCCAGTTTCGGGAATCACCCCAAGCGGTTCATCAGATTTTCCGAAGAAGGAGGATCGGTCAAGTATTAGGCGATACAAGGCAACAACTGCCATGCCTATCCAGATACAAAAGGTGAAGAAGGAACCCACGAGTACATAGTCCCTTTCCCGGGGCTCGTTTGGTGGTTGGTTGGAATAAAAGGTAATCGCTAATCCCGTCATCAGGAATAGGACAAAGATCCCAAAGGCTTCCTTTGGTCGACTTCGAGCATGGAAAAACAATCCAATGATTCCAAAGAAAAATGGCAACAAGTAATAAGAGTTTCGTGCCTGATTGTTCTTTAGTGTGTCTGGCAGTTTACTTTGATTAAACAAGCGCATATTTTCTAAAAACGGGATCCCTGATTGCCAGTGTCCGTTTCGTTTATCGAACTCATAGAAGCCTTGATTTCCGTTTTGTCGTCCTGCAAAGTTCCACATAAAATATCGCCAGTACATCCAGCCAATCTGATATTTGAAGAGGAATTTCATATTGTCCATCTGGGTCAATCGCTTCTTGCTATTAGGGTTTTCAGGGTTTAACCACTGTCTATATTGAGCAGGACGATCATAGTGCCCCATTCTTACAAAGAGCATTTGTCCCTTATCGTATTTGTAGGATAATTTCTTATCGATTATTTCATATCGGTCACCTGCTCTTCCCCACTTATCTTCGCTATTGGTACCAATAGGTTTGGCATCGAAATGAGGTCCGTGAAATAAAGGCCGATCTCCATATTGTTCCCGATTTAAGTAAGAGATCAAACTGAACGCATCACTAGGATCATTCATGTTGATTGGTGTATTCGCATTGGCGCGAATCACAATCAATCCGTAAGTCGAAAAGCCTAGTACGACTACTGTCATTGCCATTACAATTGTATTGGCCATGGCCATTTTTCTTTGATGGGTATAATAAATCGCTGCTGCTAAAATGGCGACTACCAATATTGAGAAAAACAAGAGGCCACTATTGAATGGTAAGCCAAAACTGTTAACAAATATTTTATCAAAAGACCTTCCAATTGCAGGAATTACTTTCATAATGAAGGTCATAATGATTACAGCAAATAACACTGCACCGGCTGCTGCAGCTGCAATCATTCCCTTTAAACTTTGTTCTGGATATTTTTTCAAGTAATATAAAATGGCTAATGCTGGCAAGGTCAACAAACTCAATAAGTGAACACCAATAGACAGTCCAATCATATACATGGTAAAAATCAACCAACGATCGGAGTACTTATTATTGGGCAAATGATACCACTTGATTGTAGACCAGATCACTATTGCGGTAAAGAAACTAGACATGGCATACACCTCACCTTCTACCGCTGAAAACCATACTGACGTAGCAAAGGTGGTGGACAGTCCCGCAACAACACCGGCCCCAAGGACCACGATAGTCTGTGTAGGGTTCAGTTCGCCACTTCTTCCTACAAGTGTCATCTTCGAAAGAATAGTAGTGGACCAGAATATGAAAAGTACTACAAAGGCAGTACAAATACCTGACAGTATGTTTACAGCGTGCGCTACTTTTGTAGGGTCATCAGGAAAGATCGTTTCTGCTATGAAGGCAAACATTCTTCCTATCATTAGGAACAGTGGTGCTCCTGGTGGGTGTACCACTTGAAGCTTTTGTGCTCCTGCAATAAATTCACCGCAATCCCAGAGACTTCCTGTTGGTTCCGCTGAAAGAATGTACACAATCGCTGCGATTGCAAACACCACCCAACCTACGATATTGTTCAATTGTTTAAATGCCATAATTAGTATTATATCTGTGTTTTACTCTAAAATATAGTGGAACAAAACCTATTAGTTTTATAAATAGCTCGCAAAAATAGTAAATTACTGTCTTATTATTGAAAATCAGCTGAAAGTTGACGAAACTTTATTTGTCTGAGGCTGGCAAATTGCTTGCTGGTGACTGATTTTATTTGGGGCTATCCTTGTAGCCTCTTATTCATTATCATTTATAAGATGGCTACAAGGTCGCTACCATCCTTGCTCGCAGGTCTGCTCGGTACTTCGCTACGCTACGTACTCCTCCTTTCAGTCGGCCACTCCTGTCAGCTTAGCCGGTTCTCAATATTAACAGATATTAGATTTTATGCTTTGGGAAAACGGTGCAATTTGATGATTATTTTTTGTTTTTGGTCAAAGAAGTGTCATAATTTTTTTGGGAATGTAGAGGTGGAAAGGATTAAGTGGATGAGAGTAGGTAGTTACGAAGGGCCTGCCTGCTGCGCAACGGAAGGCAGGCTTTACTTTCAGGAAAACCCTTAGTCTCAGGTTTCAGAATTAAACCATGTCTTCAATGCCAATATTTGTGTTGTGCTTCGTAAATTTAGGGTATAGTAGATACATTAGCGTTAATTGTTCATTAGCGAAGCGTTACTTTTTAATTATCAATTTATTATGAATTTAGAGTCCCGTTTTCTGGAGTTGATAGGTCATTTTACTGATGATGCTGACTATATGGCGGACTGTTGGGAGGAAATCAGATATCAGTATTCGAGTCCTAAGCGGCCCTATCACAATTTGGCGCATCTTGGTACTATGATTTCAGAATTGGAGCAGGTAAAAGAACGGATTGGGGATTGGGAGACGATACTGTTTTCGGTGTTTTATCATGATGTGATTTATGCTGCTACCCGAAAAGACAATGAACAGAAAAGCGCTGTGATAATGAAGGAACGGTTACTGAAAACCCGTTTCGAGCAAACTGAAGTCTGTTTTGAGCAAATCCTGGCAACAAAGCAACATTTGATTAGTAAAGACAGTGATACCAACTATTTACTGGATGCCGATTTGGTGATTCTGGGTAAATCGTGGGAAGATTATCATCAGTATACAATTGATGTGCGTACGGAATACAAAATTTATCCAGATCTGTTGTACCGACCAGGGAGAATACGAGTACTTAAGCATTTCTTAGGATTGCCGCAGATCTACAAGACGGAAGTGTTTGATAAGCGGTATGAGGCGCAAGCACAGGAAAATTTGAGTCGGGAATTGAAGGCACTTGGAGGGTGATGCTTTCAATATTATAACAGCTTAAGTCTAAATCTAACGATAGACTCAGAGTTACGAAGCACAAAACCGACCTGTTACTTCTACCAGGAGTGAGCGGTCTAGAGCGAAGATCTAGCCTTAATCTTTAACAATTTTAGCACTTGAACAGGTAGCTTATAACTAACAGCTTAACCAATAAACCCTCAAGCTAATCCCTGATATTGAAACCATATTCCGCTTCATCTCAAACCTCTCGCTTCCCGAAGAAGTAACAGGTTGGTAGCGTTCTTTATTGCTGGAACCTTGAATTTACTTTAGCAGTTATGGAAAAACTTAATTTTTATAAACAATCATAACTTTTTGATTACTAGAGGTTAATGACAGGGCGAGCAAGAAAAATATTTTTTTTTCGTGAAGGTGGGAACTTAAGCGGGAAAACCGTTGTTAGGTTTTATTGAAGGAAAGTAGCAAGAAGGAATAAGAGTAGAAGGAAGTTGAGGAGTAGGTGAAATCAATTATTAACTTTGTAGTGTCAGATTAGAATTTCTAAAAAACCAATAATATAAACGCTTTGAAAGACAACCAAACAGTGACTGAGCTCCAAAAGAACCGCATTTTTGAAGAGGAATTTATGCCTCAGATAGATGCATTGTACAATTTTGCCTACCACCTGACCTACAATGAGGCAGATGCTGATGACTTGGTACAGGACACCTACATGAAAGCTTACCGTTTTATTGAGAAGTATGATATAGGAACGAATGCTAAGGCATGGTTATTCAAGATTCTCAAGAATGCTTTCATTAATCAATACCGAAAGAAAAGCAAACAACCAACAAAAGTCGATTACGAGGAGATCGTTAGTTATCACGATGAAGAAGATACTAACTACTCTAGCTATCTTGATTTGAGAGAAGAAATCTTTCAAGGCATGATGGGTGATGAAGTAACCAATGCAATTAATATGTTGCCGATGGACTTCAGAACGGTTATACTCCTATGTGATATTGAAGGCTTTACTTACGAGGAAATATCAAAAATTATCGATATACCGCTCGGAACAGTCCGTTCAAGACTTTACCGTGCGAGAAATTTGTTAAAAGAAAAGTTGAAGGACTACGCGAAGTCGATGGGGTATGAAGACAAGCGTGGATCTTAACAATCTAAAAAATGCGAATTATGAGTAATCAAAATCACAAAGACTTTTTGAATAAGGTCTCTATGTACCTAGATGGTGCACTATCCAATGAAGAAGAAAGAAACCTCTTATTCGAAATCAAGAAAAGCCCAGAGCTTCTTGAAAAATACAAAATGGAAAAATCCTTCAGAGAATTCCTAAGGTCTAAAGTGAATAGACGCAGTGTATCTCCTACGCTAATAAAAAGCATAAAAGACAAAATTCGCATCGCTCCTAACTAATTAATCGTTTTACATCGTTGGTTTACAATTAGTGACAAGACTACGTCCCTTTGAGAGGTATTGGTAGCAGCTTGTATTGATCTCAGGTGATTGATAGGTAGTGTCTGAACGAAAAGACAATAATCGTTGATTATCAATCTTTTAATAAGAAATTGTTATGACAAATATTCTTGGGAATATTCCATTTCTCTAGCTTATCGCTCGTTCATTGCTTAGAAAACTGGTGTTTTCGGTCAGGCACTAGGTATAAGGTATTGCTGTATGACGCCATTCTAGGGTTTCTAAGTGATTGTTAGGGGGTAGAGTAGTCAAATTGCTTCACCTATGCTGCATGATATTGACCAATTGTTTATGGTCAATGATGACGCAAGTCAAATTTGCGGACTTCTCAATGATATTGTATTGGGTGGTGCGTGGCGGATAGAAGCGGAACGAGCCGAAGGCAAACGTGAGTAGTGCAAGGAGTAGCGACGACTGAGCGAAGAGCGATGACTAGCAACGACTATGCAGTACCAAGTATTGCTGAGGTGAGTATTAGTGGATAGCCGTCTTGAGCCTTGTGGGAGAGCCGCCCAAAAAAAGAAAACTCACAGCATAAGGCTTTAACTTTGCTTGCGCATCCGCTTGGGGCCGTACCACAACCAAAATCCGGTAATCGTAAATACTAGAAGTGCAAGGCCCATGATGGTTGTGTAGAGTAGTTTGAACCATTCGTCGGTGCCGAGAAGGTGATCGATGATGGAACCGTCGTGTATATTTTCTATAAGATCGGAGTTGCGGTTTTCGTAAAGCAAGACCTTGCCTGTAGCGCCATCTATCTGTATGCCATCGTAGTTTCTAAAGATAAATTTGATGATTCCCTTGTTCTTGCGCACATCAATACGCTCCAAATCAGGATTTTCGGAGAATTGTTTAGCGGCAGCTTTCAAGGCAATTTGGTGCAAGGAGTCTAGCGGTAACCAGTCTTTGAGATCGACGGAAGTGCCCTTTTGGGTTGGAGCAAGGAGGATTCCATTACTATTTTTCTTCCAGCCTAGCAATAAGCCAGAAATGGAAACGACAACGAAAAGCAGAAATAAACTAGCCCCCATCGTCCTGTGGATCTTTCTAACTGTGCGAAGGAGTGATGCTTGTTTTTTTCGGCGATTATCCATAAAATGCGGGCATGACAATACTTAACTGCAATGATACAACAATATTATGTCATCTTGAATTTTTCATTTCAATAAAGTTATATATAGTTCGTTGATCAAGAACGCCTAACAATAAACCAGTAGTGGAATCGAATACTGGAACGATGGGTTGTTTGTGGCCACGGATCAGCATCCAAACCTCAGTAAGAGACTCCTGTGGATTGGTAGCAAAGATGTCAGTTTTCATGACCTGATTCAATGTGATATCAGGATTTTGCGCGTTGTGTTTGACAATGATTGCCTTAGTCACAATGCCTTCTACCAGATTATTATTGAGAACAAGGAAGTCCGTTTCCAGTCCAGTTGATAAGGCATTCATTACTGAGGCGACGGTGTCTGTAGTCTGAAAAATGGTATATCGATCACGAATCATTAGTTGCACGGTCTGGCCTTCTAGTGCGCCTTCCATACTTGCGATCTTGTTTTCCATGCTGGCAGCATAGAACACAAAGGCACCAACCCCCATTAAAGTGTAATCGTTTTGAGAAAAGCCATACCCAATAAAACAAACTGCAGCCAACTTTCCAACGATGGAGGCAATTTTAGTGGCCACCACATGACTAAATTTGAAGGACAGTAAGGCACGAAAAACGCGTCCGCCATCCATAGGGAAGGCCGGAATCATATTGAATACGACTAAAATGATATTAATTGTTGTCAATAACGCTATGTAAGAATTGAGCGTAAAATCTCCTGAGAGACTGATGTTGTTAAAGAAGTCACCAAAAAGTAACCAATGTAATCCAGCTAACACGATGGCAATAACAACGTTGACAGCGGGACCCATGATGGCAATGACTAACTCCTGAATTGGTTTTTTAGGCATTCGTTCTAACCTTGCCAAGCCGCCAATGGGTAGTAAAGTAATATCTTCTGTCTCTATCCCATACCATCTTGCAGATAGCGAATGACCCAATTCATGCAACAACACACAACCAAATACAGATAGAATGAGTAACATATACCAGGTGGTGCCCCATATTCCAAAGTCGTTGGAGACACCAATATAAATGACATAGGCAATGATGGCAGCAAAAGACCAGTGGACGAAGATTGGAATACCGCTTATATTGCCTAGGCGCAACGAATTTTTGTTCATGTTACTGTTTTACGATTTTTTTAGAGACTAATCCGTTTTCCGTGGTCAACCTCAGTAGGTACAATCCATTGGAAATGTTGGATAAGTTCAATTGTATAACGTTAGGGGTGTCCAGATTGTTTTGTTGTTGAATGATGCGCCCTTGAAAATCTATGATCTCAATGGTTTGAATAGCGATATCTGTTTCGACTGTGATTTGGTTGTATGCTGGATTAGGATGTACTGCTACGTTGATTTCCTTTAAGATGGTTTCATTACTTGATACAAGACAAGTGGTTTGTGATGTGGTACGCGTATCTGTGTTGAGTAAATTATGGAATTGTGCGATTGCGGTGGCATCACTTCTAAGGTGAAAGTCTAAATACGGAACAAGAAAGTCATGTACAACTGCTTGCTGATCTGCTCTGGAGAGGCTACCTGAGCAAAAGACTTCTCCAGTGCTGCAAGCGACGTTGCTTTCGGCGAATTTGCAATGACTGCCACCTAGCACAGTGATCATTGTTTTACAACTACTATTCAGCGCATCATACATGGGTTGCTGATGGTCTGTAATACCCGCTACACAGTCGTCTTCACCTGCAAAGATTAAGACGGGTTTGGTGATACCTGCAGCGGCAGCGATTGAGGAAGGGGTTGTTTCGGCTGGCGCAATGGTGACCATACAGTCTACACTAGCGGATTCCGCGACGAGGAAACTCGCACCACCGCCCATCGAATGTCCCATTACTGCGGCCTTTGGGCCGAATTTGCCGATAAAGATTCCTCCTAAAGTCTGAACTGCGTCTACAGTGAAGGCGATGTCGTCTCCAAAGTCTGTATGGCTAGGAGAAAGGCCTGTTTCTGTATCGACCAGTGCGACGGCATAACCTAATGGTGTAAGCGAGTCTACGATATTACTATAAGCATTGATTCCCATAAAAAAACCATGGCCAAGCACTACAAGCGGTGTATTGTTTATGGCAACGGCCACATCTTGACCACCGCCACCAATAGCAGCTGGGTAAAAGACTTGTACGTCGACTGTCCTGTTATTTCTGCTAGTATCTGTCAGACTCAAATTAGTAAACCCAGTATCGAATGTTTGGGCAAACAAAAAGAGTGGACACATAAGGAAAAACGCTATCCAGGGTTGTATTGTGAAGATCATTCTCATGTTAAAAAAGTTTGATTGTAAATATACTGGAAGGTCAATGAAATAAATACTTAATAGTGTAATATTTTTGCTTATAAGTAGAAAATTTTAGGAATTGCGAAAATAACCACTTCAAATTTCGGATTAATATTTTTAAAAAAATTTTGAATTATTTTTTGGCACGATTTTGCAATATTGTTTTGTAGTGTTTTGTGACGTTAGAACATTATAGTATTTGAAGTTGTTTAATGATTGATGTTATCTTAAAATATTAATCGGCAGTGTTTTTGTATGATTGTTAATGAGTTGAGTATATTTAAAAGTAGTAACAGTTTAGACGAACATAGGATTAAGGATTGTTGTGTGACCTATTTATTGCATGGAAATATTTTATAATTGATGGAGGATACATGAAGTTAATTTTAAATTGTAGGTTGCTTAGATCAACTGAAGCTAGCATCTATTGTCAATTATTATTACCTTGCTTATATAAACACTAACACTGCACTATAGAAAGAGACACTACGGATTTGAACTGAAATAAAATTGAAATGTATGATTGCCCGAGAATTAATATCCGAGACCGTACCGCCACTGAAAGCCACCGACACTGGAAACAAAGCACTATCATGGATGCATGACTTTCATGTCAGACATTTACCAGTGGTAAAAGATGATCAATTTTTAGGTTTGATTTCAGAAGACGATATCTTAAATCATAATGCTCCTGAAGAGAAGTTGAGTAAACATAAGTTGTCGTTAGATCGTCCTGTGGTAAATGAATCAGAACATTTGTATGATGTGATTAAACTCGCAGTAGGAAATTCTCTTACGTTAATTCCTGTGACTAATACCGACGATAAATATCTGGGAGTGATTACACTGGAAAGTTTATTGCAATATTTTGCAGAATCCGGAAGTCTTACAGAACCAGGGACTATATTGGTATTGGAAATGAAAAAAAGAGACTATTCGCTAGCAGAGATTGCCCGAATAGTTGAGTCAGAGCAGGCGTCCATTCTCAGTTCCTATATTAGTTCAAAGCCGTCCTCAAATTTTATTGAAATCACGTTGAAACTTAATCGTAAGGAGATCAATCGTATTGTGGCAACCTTTGAGCGGTATGACTATTCCGTTAAAGCTTCCTTCCTTGAATCAGACTATATGGATTCATTGAAAGAACGTTATGACTCCTTGATGTCTTATCTTAATGTCTAACGGGAAGCAGGACTACATTAAACCAATAGTTTAACAATTTAGAGATGGCCTCACCAAATCTAAAGAAATCAATAGGTTTGCTAATATAGCTATTAGCGTTCAGATTGTAAGATTGGATGATATCAGTATCTGATGTTGATGTTGTTAATACTATTACGGGTATCTTTTTCAGTTCAACACTTTTCTTTACTTCCTTCAAGACTTCAATCCCGTTCAACTCTGGCATATTTAAATCGAGGAGTACTAAGTCAGGAGTTGGCATATCTGCGTTGTCTTTTACTTTGTAAAGGAACTCCAGACCTTCTCTTCCGTTTTTGGCTACGTGTATTTCAGTATCTAAATTACACATCCCAATTGCCTTTCTCGTCAATAAGATATCTCCTTCATTATCTTCGATCAATAACACTGTAAATTTTTCTCTTTTAGTTAAAAGCATGCTCATTATTTTTAATTAGAGCGGGTAGCTAGTTGTTGTTCTGGTATAATTTACGTTAGAGAAAGGTATTTGTTTCAAGGAGCAACACCTTGTTTTTGTGCCTATATTAATATTACCTATGATATGATGGTCAGAGTCAAGTAAAATGGGGCCATTCAATAGTTTCTATAACTAACTATATAACTAACTAGTGATAATTGATTTTCTTGATAAGATTGGCAGTACTAAAAAAAGGCTCTTTTTAGTGTTTGAAAGTCACTTCTCAATAATGCGAAATAACTAGACGATTATAACCAGATTTTTACCTTTTTGCGAGGGTTAAGGCTTTACCAGTGTAGCAGAACAAGAATTGATGATGCCATTTCCGTCAGTAACGGTATAATTGAAATTCATTGTCCTTGAAAGACTGTCGTAAGGAGTACAGGTTCCAGAAATGGTATGCATTGTTCCATCAACCATAATGTCTTGTGGTGTAGGGTTTATCTCAAGGCCAAATTCAGTCACACGCGCCCTTACGGCGGTACTGGTGCTGTCGTAGTAGAAATTAGACAGGTAGACGAATTCTATGTCTGTTGTGTCCGCTACGACAAAGGTAGTGAAGTTAGAACCTGTATTGAGAGAGTCGGCAGAGCAAAGGTCAATCACGGTAAAGGAATCGATGTATGGTCCTCTAAGTAAGAAGGAGCAACTATCTCCAGCAAAGCCAGGGGTGCATTCACAAATACCAAAGACACAATTACCGTTGACGCAAGGTACGTTTTGACAAAGGTTGACATTACAGCTATCACCTCCCCAGTAGGTTAGGAACTCTTCTCCATTAATGGTATCCTTTTGAATAAGGCAAATACAATCACCATCAAAACATTCTCCTTGATCGGGTACGCAATAAATAGTGTCGCATGGTTCCGTACAAGAAAAGATAAGCAATAAGTTGAGGGCAAAAATGGAATAGATAATTGACGATAGTCTGATTTTCATATTAAATCATTTTTGAGGGTTCGATTCAAGGTTGTGTTTCCTGAATTACGTTTGTCAAAGTGGTGTCTATTTATATAAAAATAAGCCGTTCCGGAATAACCGAAACGACTCACCTTTTATTTCAAATGTCTTATTACTGAAGCGTATAAGTTACAGCACATTCGTCTGCATTACTTGGATCAGTAACATCAGTTAGTGTAAAGTTGATACTGAAACTAGTACCAGTAAGAACACTTCCTGTTCCAGAAACTCTATAATCTTCTAAACCAGAAGCAGTCCAAGATGTTTCTGGGATTTCAATACCAGAATCAGATACAATTGCTTTAACTTGAGTGTCTGTTGGCTGATATGCGGATGTAACAGCACTGAAGTGGTTATACAAGTTTGTAATGATGATGTATTGAGCACCTTCAGCAGAAGTTTTTACATCAGCAATGTAGTTGTCATCAAAGTTAGGGAGAGAAGAACAAACTTCAACTGCGTTGTATGTACCAATGTATGCGCTTCTTAACAAGATAGCACAGTCTGAGCCAGAGTAGCCAGGATCACAATCACAGGTTCCGTCTAGGCAGATTCCGTGATCTGCATCACAAACAACATCTTTACAAGGATCTGGATCACAAGACGTGAATGTAAGACCCGCAAATAGTAAGATTGATAGAGATAATAATTTTAATAGATTCAATTTCATGATGTAAATCAGTTTTAGTTTAAAACAAAATGAACACAAAAATAACGTTTTTATAGTATAAAATAATTACGTTGTATTCATATATTTTCGAATAATGGCTATATAACCAAAAACTATGCCTAAAGATTATCTTATGGTAAATAACTATAGCATATCTAAGTTTGGCCTTAATTTTTGACCAAATACTATTTATTTTACTTTAATTAATATGCAGGAAGGGCGTTTTGTAGTTTACAAAGAGGAAAGTTGGATTAGTTAAAACTTATCCAAGAGTATGCTACAGTAATTTGTTTCGTAATTAACACTATTGATGTTACGTTCTGCAGTATATACCAACTTGAGGCTTAAGTCATTTTGAATAAGACCGTAACCAGAGTAACGATTAACGCCTAATACTTTCTGGTCAAATTCAAAGCGAAGGTTATTGGTCATCATAACGTCTAGACCAAAGCCAGTGTTTTCGAAGTTAGTAACGATTCCGGAGAGTGTGGATTGTTGCTCGAAACTGGAATTGAAGGGTTGTTCAACACATTTAGAATCTCCGATATAGTCTCCAATAAATTTTGATATCCAAGTGCGTTCGCAACCATCACCAAAATAGCCAACAGCACAAATACAGGTCCCTTCTTCGCAGACGCCACCGTTTTGGCAGTCCACCAAGTCACACCTATTTGATGTACAATTGCTCAGTAAGAGCAATACGAATAGCATTGGTATGAAAATGATACCTTTCATTTGTTAGTCAGTATTCGGGTTTTATGTTCTCATATTCCTTCATCGCCTCTCAACCTACGAAATCGCTTCCTAGCTTCCACGGAGAAAGTGCTTCCACTATGGTCTATAAGCAATCGTTGGTAAAGTTCTTTGGCTTTTTCTTTATTGTTCAGTTGGTTTTCGTAGAGCTCTGCCAATTCAAAAATCGCATTATCGCAGCGAATTCCATCGGCATAATTGGATATTATTTCTTCCAACATTCCTTTAGATTCGTCAAATTTACGTTGTTTCATGTAAATTTTTGACTTCGCATAAAGGATGTCATCTTCTAATCCATGTCCCGGGAATAATAATTTTATTGAGTCTAAGTTACGAAAAGAATCGGAAAATTTATTTTGAAAGATATAAAGGTCAGATCTTGCGTACATCTTCATTGGCACATCTGTGGTGTCTAAGGAGTAATGATCCATGATAAAAACAGATAAGTCTATTGCGTCGTTAGAGATCAGTTCTGAGGTTGATGCTTTTAAAACCGTGAGTTGTGCCTGTGCCCATTCGAAGTCACCGTTGTAATAAGCTAGTTTGGCATTTCTGAAACGTGCTTCTTCTCCCAGCATATCATCTTTAAAATCTTTATCGACCTGAGAGTAGAGTAATGTGGATTCCCAAACTTCACTTTTCATCAGATAGAAGTCTCCAAGATCTAACTTAGAATTGGCTTTTACCTTTCGATCTAGGCCAGGAAACTCAATTGCTTCTTTCAGCAATGCAATAGCGCCATCGAGATCATTAATGTAGAAGGCTTTCAGTTTAGCCAATTCATTAATAATTGGAGCTGAATTTTTATTTTTGCCGAATTCTGCAAGGAAATCTTCATACTCTTGTTCTAAAGAAGTGAGATCCTCGTTTGTATATTCAAACCCTTGAACCAATATCTGTTTTTTGCTGTTGAGTAGATTCTTCTTGGAATCAATGTAGTAACTACAGGATTTTCCTTTTTCTTCTATGATGTAATTGTAGGCTAATATTGCTGCTTCCAGATCACCTTCTCGTTCTGCGTCACCGGCAAGCTTAAAAACGCGACTACCGTTTTCCTCTTTTCGTTTGTCGAGTGCTTTTACCTGTCGGAATGCATTTTTAAAATCTTTTTCTTGAATAAACACCCATGTTAGTAGTTCTGGATAGATATCGAGTGTAGGTTTTTCCTGAATCCTTTCATATAACTGAGTCTTAAGTTCCACGTAATCTTCTTCTTCTAGGAATCGTTGGAAATAAGTCTTTACGGTTGTAGCCCGGTTTGGTGAGACCTCCAAAGAATTGAGGTAATAAAAGATCATGTTTTTAGATTCTCCTTTTCTACGGTAGACATCTCCGATATTATAGTCAAACAGGTTTTTTTTGCCTAATACCTTATTGCCTTTTTCGAAGGTCTCAATTGCCAAGTCGTATTTTGCAATTTGAATGAAGGCGTTTGATAATCTTATGATCTCACTTTGGTTGGAGGGTAGTAGTTTAATGGCTTTTCTGTACTGCGCATCAGCGTCTTCTGATTTGTTTTGTTTTTCGTATAGGTTACCTAGTTCGATGTACAAGTGACTGTTTTTCGGATAACTTTTTAATTGTCCTTTAATCGCCATATCTGCCTTGTCATAATCCTCTAGATTAATAAGGCATTTCAGATAACTGTTGAAGAAATAAGTGTTGCTTGGTGATTTAACGAGTAGTTTCTGGAAAAGGTCAGACGCTTTTTCATACTCTCCGCTATTGTAATATTGTTGTGCTAGTCGCTGATCTTGAGCAAATAGGAATTGCACAACAAACATAAGGAAAACAATTAATGTTGAAACTCTCTTCATATTACCTATTCAAGTAAAATTATTGCTGGTCTACTAGTAGTTTTATTCAAAATGTATACCGAAATATACCCATAAAGCATTTAACGTAACATTGAGACGTTAGTTTAGCATAAAAGGCACAATCATTGTAAATTCTGGTATATCCACATAAAATGTCTCTTCAGTATCCATCACACGCATGAGGTAAGTTCCATACATTTTTCCAATTTCATTGGTTAAGTGACAACCAGAAACATACTGATGATTTGCTTTTGAGGGTAGAATCGGGCATTCCCCAACTACTCCTGGCCCTTCTACTTCTCGCCTAGAACCATCCCCATCCACAATGTACCAATGTCTTCGCATCAACTGGATGGGGTAGGAATTTTGATTTTCTATTGTAATCTGATAAGCAAAAACATTATAATCTACGGAACGCTCTGAATGCTCGTGCTGGAAAGCGACCTCCACACTTATTTTTACCCCTTTTGTTATTGCACATTCCATAATCATTGCTTTTATGTCATATTCCCAGAACCAATCACTTGCAAGTTCTACCTCATAGTTCTAATAACAGTTCAGCGTAAAGATACCTCATATTGCAATCAAATGTATGATTTTTAAATGTTATTTTTCGAATCTAGCTGTATAACTGAATGATGTTAAGACTAGAAGAAAAGGTTAACTATGATGTGTTATCTTGTCCTTATTATTGTTCTAAACTCCCCAGTCACGTTGTTGATTAGCGATGTACCGTCCGTTGTCCAGAGTTTTGTGTTAAACGTTCCTTCTACATAAAAGAAATCGAGATTTAATGATGTCCGTTGTGTAATCACCATCGTTCCTGCTGAATTATCGTTCTGAGTTGTCCATTTGGTTCCATCTTCGTCAGTTACTTCAATGATAAAACCGGGTAAATTATATCTTAAGTCTCCAGGATCATAGGTGTCTGGAACCCATGCTTCATATATAGTAGTGTCTTGAATAAAATCATCAATTAGCTCGTAGGAAAGGATTTGAATAGAGCCCGCAATATAAAGTGGATTGTCTGGGTTTTTGAAAGTACCTGATGCTTCTACTCTATATTTTGTTCCTACTTCAGTATAGAAATCAGGTCCATTTGTGTTCGCTGATTGGAACATCCTCCACTCACCATCTATATCCACTTTAAAATAGACATCATTAGTTGGAAATGGTTCTTCTTCGCAATTAAAACAGTGGCCACTACAGCTTAATGTAATATTTGGTTGTGGGTTTTCAAAACATTGAGGTTCGAAAGGTTCATCCTTATCTTTCTTGCAGGCGGAAAACAGTAATCCTAAGGTAAAAAGAATTAAGAGGAGAACTTTGATAGAAATTTTCATTTTATGGTTGTTTTTCTTGTTCAGCAGGTATTTTACAAAAATCGATGACAATCTGTTCGGCATCCTTTAGTGCTACTTCGAGTACATCGTTTAATAGCACGGAGTCGAATTTGTCTTCGTATTCTAGTTCTTTTATTGCTTTGTTAATTCGTCGTTCCAAGCTTTTTGTGCTTTCTGTTTTTCTGTTTTTCAGTCGGTTGAACAACACTTCTTTGGATGGCGGTTTGATAAAAACGACATGAACGTCCTCTTGATATACTTTTTTTATACTGATAGCGCCTTGGACATCAATATCGAAAATTACATGTTTTCCCAGTTCTCTAAGGCGTTTTACTTCGCTTTTTAGGGTGCCGTAAAACTGATCATCGTAGACCTCTTCCCATTCGACAAAGTCATCGTTTTTTATTTTTTTCTGAAATTCTTGGACAGAAATAAAGTAGTAATCTTTGGCGTGTGTTTCCTTTTTACGTTTTGGTCTGGTTGTCGCAGAAATCGAGAAGTCCAATTCGTCAAAAGTGGCAAGAAGGTGGCGTACGATTGTTGTTTTTCCTGCTCCTGAAGGAGCCGTAACTACCATTAATCTGGTATCTCTCAGATTATCCTCCGTGTTGTTTTTTTGCTTAGACATCTTTCAAATTATACGGCATTTGCCACCTGTTCTTTTATTTTTTCTAGTTCGTCCTTCATACCAACTACGAGTCTTTGTATATCGGCGCTGTTGGCTTTGGAGCCTAAAGTATTGATTTCTCGTCCCATTTCTTGTGAGATGAAGCTCAATCTTTTACCAATTTCTTTGCCTTTATTCTCGTCTAATTGTTCAATAAAGTACTTTAAATGCTGGCTTAATCGGACCTTTTCTTCTGAGATACTGTACTTTTCTGTGTAAAATATCAATTCCTGTTCCAATCTATTGTCATCTACACTATAGTTGTTAGCGATTTCATTTAGCTGAACTCTAAATCGTTCTCTGACCCGCTCCACTCTACCCTCTTCATAAGGCTCAATTTCCTTAAGCAGGTCATCAATATTTTTGATTCTCAATCTGAAATCCGTTTCCAGGGAAGCGCCTTCATCCGTTCTGTATTTAACTAATTTGTCTAGTGCCTCTCTTAGGACAGTTTTACACATTTCCCATTCTTCTTCAGGGATAACTTCTTCGCTAGTGTTAGCCACATTCGGTAAACGCATGATAGACTGTACGAGATCTCCTTTTGTGTCTCCTAACTCCTCGCAAGCTGCTGACAGTTGCTTGTAGTAAGCTTTAAACATGTCCTTGTCAAATGCAATTGCTTGATCTGCATCAAGGTGTTTTACCTCCATAAGTACATCCACTTTGCCACGTTTAATCAGGCTGGTCACGATCCGTCTGATCTCCATTTCATGGGTACGGTAACCTTGTGGCAGACGAGCTTTTATGTCAAGGAATTTACTGTTTAAGGTTTTTACTTCTACAGTATAAGACTTGCCACCGAATTCTTTATCTGCTCTACCGTAACCGGTCATGGATAATAGCATAAATTGTTTTTTGATTTGAAAACTTAAGTAATCACTTTAATAAAACGCTTGCGTACATTTTTTAAAAGCTGCAAAGGTAATCATTTACAAATAATAAATTCGAAACTGTTTCATCTTGTTCTTATTCGACAGTCTTTCTGGCGTTTTTTTGATAGTTTTTATATCAGTTTCTCCTAATAAATCAAATTCCTGTCTAACTTGCGGTTATGGAAGTCATTAAAACCACCTACTATAATTCTCCAGTTGGTGAGCTGATTCTTGGTAGTTTTCAGCAACAGTTATGCTTGTGCGACTGGCGGTACCGACGAATGCGTGATTCCGTAGACCGTCGCATTCAGCAACATCTGAGTACTTCCTATGAACAGCAAACCTGTTCGATTGTTCAAGAGACCATCCGACAACTGAATGCCTATTTTAGTAAGGGGTTGACCACTTTTGATCTCCCATTATTACTGGTTGGCACTGATTTTCAGAAATCAGTATGGCAGGAACTCCTAAAAGTTTCCTATGGTAAGACGGCGACCTATTTGGGATTGTCTAAACAACTCAATAATGAAAAAGCGATCCGTGCTGTGGCGAGTGCTAACGGTGCCAATGCGATTTCCATCATCGTTCCGTGTCATCGCATTATTGGATCTGACGGCAGCCTTGTAGGGTATGCTGGTGGTCTCCCAGCGAAAAAACAGTTGTTGCGTATTGAGGGGAGAAATGAGCAAATGGAATTGTTTTAGGGTTTTAGTTGGCTTTTGGCTTCGTGAGTTTGATTGATGAAGTATATTAAGTTGTTGATTGTGAGTAAATGAATAGTGTGCGAGATAAAGGACGAAAAGATTTAGTATTATGTCGCACTTACAGCGCTACGGGTTGTGGGTGACACCTTTGACCCTGGGCTGACGGATGTCGTACTTTCAGCCCTGCCTGCTGCGCAACGGAAGGCAGGACTCGAACTTCCTATTCAGTTAAAATCGAGTTGAGATTGCTGTTATTACAGTGTGAGCAGTAAATCTGATGCTCGCTTATTGTAGTAATTACCCACCTGAGAAAGCGTCATCAACAGACTTTTAGCTCTTGCTTTTTGGCCTTTTTTAAGTTGTGCTAATGCCAGGAACCACGTTGCATCAAGATGATAACCTGAAGCGCGGTCCAGATAAACTTGTTCCAGGTTTTCAATGGCCTTTTTGGTTTTTCCGGATTTGAGTAATGCGACGCCTTGAAAAAATATAGCAGCCTTGTCTTCTGGGTTTGCAGTTAAGTGTTGGCTAAATAAAGCAATAGATTCAGTAAACTGTTCTTGGTCAAAGCGTTGGAGTGCTTGATAAAACGGTTGGTTACTGGCCTGTAAGCTGTCATTTCTGCTTGCTTGGTCGTGTATAGGGTAAGAGGCGGCAATCGCTGCGTCATAGTTAGTGTTTTCGCCTCCTAACAAGGAAAACACTGCTAGTGAGCCAATGATCCCAATCAGCACTGCAGCAACTTTCAGATAATTGGAAGTCAGTGAAGGCTTTTGCGCTAGCGGAATTACCTTTGTTGGTTGTTGATTGATTGATTGCTCTTTTGGGGGCCAGGTTGTCTCCTTCAGAAACGTCTCTGCCTGTTCTAGTTCTGTAGTGGCGGCAAATCCTTCCAGCGCATCACTGCAAAGTTCGCAATCGGATAGGTGTTCTTCCACCGTATACTGATCTTTGGAGTTGAGTTTGCCTTGAACGTATAATTTTATTTGATCAAAGCTTAAGCACTTGCTAGTTTCAAAAATGTCTTTCATTAAATTAAGGTTGTTTTTGTATTAATCCTCTTCTAAGTTGAGTAATCGGATTAATGATTTTTTTAAACTACGTTTCCCATTTTGGATATTCGATTTGACTTCTCCATCCGAGTACTGCCCCATTGCCACAATTTCACGATACGTCTTCTTTTCAAAGTAAAACAAGTGGATGCAATCTCGTTGCTGTTTTCGAAGCATCTCAAATGCCTCATAAAACTTTTCCCGATTGATTTCTGAAAGCGATTCATTGACTTCAGTGAATACGTCAGTATCGAGTTCGTAGACGTGGTCTTCTGGGTTGAAGGTGTCATAGTCTTCGATAGAAACGATTTTACTATCAACACGAGTCGCTCGGATACACTTGTTTTTCGTAATTGTGTAGATCCAGTTTTTGAAGTTTTTGATTTGTTCCGTTTCCATTCTGGTGAAAGCCATCTGGAAGACTTCCATCATGATGTCCTGGCTTCTCTCATGGTCTTGAATATATTTAAGACAGACTCCAAGAAGCAAGTGCTTATACCGTTCGAATAGAACGGATAAGATGGTCTCATGACGGGATTGTCGGAACTGTTGTATCAATTCCGTATCCTTCATCTTTTCAAAATATTGAGGGGATACACTCAATACATTAATTGTTATGGAATTAGTTAAAAGCACTAATATATAATTTTAATTAAACAGTTTTGTAAATATTTCCAGAAATGCAAGTTTCCAGATTGGGCTTTTGAGTTTTACAATACTCTTTCTACTTATATAGAGACAAAAACTAAAAAATTCCACACGGCCTTCTGGAATTATTTTCAAAATATCGTTGTAACTGGCTGATATTCAGTGAGAAAAAATTTTAAAAAAAGTTGAGAATTAAAATAAAAAAGGGTGGATTTGAAGGGGTTTGCTTGGAGATTATACGTTGCGCAGCAGGCAGGATACCAAACGTCTATTTTTATGGGATTGACAGTCGAACTGAATTAAAAGGATTGTGGCTGCGTGAGCGATGTGGAATAGTGCGGCGCTAGCCGCAGACCGGAATGTAATGAAGGGCCGAGCGAAAAGCGAGCTATGTAACGTAGCGACCGAGCAGCGCCTTGTGGGAGGCCAGGGCACGCCCTAAAAACAAAACCTGAAAGAATAGCCATTATGAAAGGAAGGGCTGAACACATCATGAACAAGGCTATTGAATCTTTCGGTATTCTCTCTCTTTCACAGACTTAGCGGGCAGGACAGAGGGGAAGTGAGTTTCACAAAACCAAGTGGTATAAATTTTTTTCTTTCAATCACATATTGCTCCCATGTTGTTGTTTCATGGGAATTTCAACAATTTCATTACAAATAGGAAAATTATTTAAACTGCGTCTCTTTAGGAAAAAACCGACTTTTCGGAGTTGACTCGAGATTGATAGTTAAACAATGGATATTCAGCGGAACAGTCGCTAGATAATCATACCTGCTCCTACGGTTTCATTGGTGCCTTCATCCACTAAGATTACACTTCCGGTAATGCGGTTTCTTCTGTAATTGTCGAAAAACAATGGTTTTGTGGTCCGAATGACTATTCTTGCGATGTCATTCATTCCAATGTTTTTATCGTCTTCAAGTCTGTGTAAGGAGTTGATATCCATTTTGTAGCGGATTTCCTTGACGATACACATGGCTTCTTGCGATGTATGTCGAATCACGTATTTTCCTCGTTCTCTTAATGGGCGATCATTGAACCAGCAGACCATGACCTCTAGGTCTTGACTAGAGTCTGGAACGTTATTTTCGCGAACAATCATATCACCTCTACTCAAGTCTAGGTTGTCTTCGAGCAACATGGTGACGGACATTGGTGGAAATGCTACTTTTACTGGGCCGTCATAAGTGTCTATCTGCTTGATTTTAGTAGTAAAACCTGAAGGTAATAACATGACATCATCACCAACTTTGAATGCGCCGCCTGCAATTCTTCCTGCGTATCCTCTGTAATCGTGAAATTTATCGGAGTAGGGTCGGATGACGTATTGTACTGGGAATCTACAATCGATAAGGTTGTGATCGCTACCAATGTGTACGTTTTCAAGTAAATACATTAGTGTTGGTCCCTTGTACCAGTCCATCTTTTCAGATTCGTCTACTACGTTGTCTCCTTTCAATGCGCTGATTGGCACAAAGTGAATATCGTTGACATCTAACTTAGAAGCAAAACCACTGAATTCGTCCTTGATTTTGTTGTATGCTTCTTCGCTATAGTCTACTAAATCCATTTTATTGATACAAATGACCACGTGCGGGATTTGCAACAGTGATGCGATGAATGCGTGGCGTCGGGTCTGCTCTACAATACCATTTCTGGCATCAATCAGTATCAACGCAAGATTAGCTGTTGAGGCACCAGTGACCATGTTTCTTGTGTATTGAATGTGTCCTGGAGTGTCTGCGATGATAAATTTTCGCTTAGGTGTAGAGAAATAACGGTAAGCGACATCAATAGTAATGCCTTGCTCTCGTTCTGCTTTTAAACCGTCAGTTAGTAAGGCGAAATTAACGCCGTCTTCCCCTCGCTTTTTACTGGTTTCTTCGATTGCGGCGTACTGATCTTCAAATATGGATTTACTATCGTACAATAATCTACCGATCAACGTACTTTTCCCATCATCAACGCTTCCTGCTGTCGTAAAACGCAACAGATCCATTTTTTTATATTCTTCTAAAGTTATACCTTCTTGCATAATTCGTTTGTCAGTTTGATCAATGTTAGAAATACCCTTTTTTCTTACGATCTTCCATGGCGGTTTCGGATCGTTTATCATCTGACCGTCCACCACGCTCAGTGACTCTGGTCGTAGCGACTTCCTGGACAATTTTCTCCATGGTATCGGCATCTGATAGTGTAGCACCGGTGCAGGTCATGTCTCCAATTGTTCTAAAACGCACTGTCATCTCTTCTGCCTTTTCTGTTGGTTTCAATTGGATATGATCAGATACTGAAAGTGTGACACCATCCCGTACAAAGCATTCGCGCTGGTGTGAATAATATAGATTAGGTAAATCAATACCTTCCATCAAAATATATTGCCAAACGTCTAGTTCTGTCCAATTGCTAATAGGAAACACTCTAAAGTGTTCGCCCATATTTTTCTTACCGTTAAAGATATTCCAGAGTTCAGGACGTTGATTTTTGGGATCCCATTGACCGAATTCATCCCGATGTGAGAAAAATCGTTCTTTTGCTCTGGCTTTTTCTTCATCTCTTCTAGCACCACCCATTGCTGCATCGAATTTGTTAGTTTCAAGTGCTTCCAGCAATGCTGCAATCTGAAGGCCGTTTCGACTTGCATTGAAGCCTTTTTCTTCTACTACAAGACCTTTGTCTATGGCTTCTTGAACAGACCCTACAATCAAACGAACGCCTAGACGCTCGACTAGTTTGTCTCTGAATGCTATGGTTTCGGGGAAGTTGTGTCCTGTATCTACGTGTAGTAGCGGGAACGGTATTTTTGCTGGATAGAATGCTTTCATTGCGAGGTGCGTCATCAGTATGGAGTCTTTCCCTCCAGAAAACATCAAGACTGGGTTCTCGAACTGTGCCGCTACTTCACGGAAGATAAAAATGGATTCCGATTCCAGCTCTTTCAAGTGTGTTAAGTGATAATTCATTACTTATATTTTATTTGAGGCATCAGAAAATCAAAAATCTGTTTTGCTGATTCCTCAACCGTTTGGGTCGCTGTAGTGACTGTAAGGTGGGGTTTTGTAGGTGGTTCGTAGGGAGAGTCGATTCCTGTAAAGTTTTTAATCTCACCGCTTCTTGCCTTTTTGTACAAGCCTTTTACATCGCGCTCTTCACAAGTTTGGAGTGGTGCATCAATAAATATTTCTAGGAAATCTGCTTCGCCGATAATGGTTTTAGCGTATTGTCTGATTTCGATGGTTGGGCTGATAAAGCAGTTGATGGTTACAATGCCGCCTCCGACAAATAATTTGGAGACTTCCGCAATTCGTCTGATGTTTTCTTTTCGGTCTTCTATTGTGAAACCGAGGTTGTTGTTGAGTCCACTTCTGATATTGTCACCATCTAAGACCTGTGTTAGTATGCCTTGGTGGTGCAGTAATGCCTCCAACTGTTGTGCGATTGTGCTTTTACCGGAGCCTGAGAGTCCCGTAAGCCATAACGCTTTAGCTCTTTGTTTGAGCAGAGCTTCTTTGGCGTCTCTTTGCAGTAATCGGTCAAAGATTGGGTATATGTGTTTAGTTGTATCCTTCATTATTTGGCGCAAAGTTATAAAAAAGATTATAAATAAGGACGATATTCTGCAGCTTAGACTTAGTGGCACTCGCAGTGCTAAAAGCGTTAGATCTCTTTTAACTGATGGTAAGCATTTCATTTACAGTGACCCTGCAAGTGACTATAACATAAAGCTCTCATGTTGAAGTTGGAACTAGGGCTGACTAATACCAAGACTTTCTAGGTGAATACTGATTTTTTTGTGCAATCAAACTCGGCCTATCAAATTCTACAACAACTGATTTTCTAAATACTTGTTTAAAAAAATCCAAATAGCTTCTAACTATTCGGATTTTTTCATTTTGCTTTTTTGCTAACCTGCCTTCCGTTGTGCAGCAGGCAGGTTGACCGCTTGGCTCAATCAGATAAAACGACCTTAGATTTTATCAATAATAGCATTAAAAGTAGCACTTGGTCGCATGAATTCAGTGGTTTTTGCTGGGCTAGGAGAATAGTAGCCTTCGATGTCCATTGCCACTCCTTGTACTGAGTTTAGTTCCTCCACGATTTTTGCTTCGTTATTTCCAAGTGCTTCGGCGATGGGGCCAAACTTGGCTTGTAACTCAGCATCCTCGTTTTGCTTGGCTAGCTCCTGGGCCCAGTATAGGGCTAGGTAGAAGTGGCTACCTCTGTTGTCTAACTCATTTACTTTCCTGGATGGAGACTTACCATTCTCAAGTAAAGTAACTGTTGCCGTGTCTAATGCATCTGCTATGATTTGAGCTTTGGTGTTCTTGTTTGTAATGGCTTCGTGCTCAAGAGAAACAGCTAGGGCCAGAAACTCGCCCAATGAGTCCCATCTTAGGTGATTCTCTTTGGTGAATTGTTGGACATGTTTTGGGGCAGAACCACCTGCACCGGTTTCAAACAAGCCACCTCCATTCATCAAAGGAACGATGGATAACATTTTTGCGCTGGTGCCTAATTCAAGGATAGGAAAAAGGTCTGTGTTGTAATCTCTAAGAACATTTCCAGTAACAGAAATAGTGTCTTGGCCGTCTTTCATTCTTTGGATAGAAACTTTTGTAGCTTCTACTGGAGAAAGAATTCTTATGTCTAGACCTGTAGTATCATGATTTTTTAAGTAAGTTTTTACTTTTTTTATCAGTTGTGCATCATGTGGTCTTTTTTCATTCAACCAAAAGATAGCCGGCACCTTAGTTGCTGTTGCTCTACTGACAGCCAACTTTACCCAATCCTGAATTGGAAGATCTTTTACCTGGCACATTCTCCATATATCTCCTTCTTCAACATCATGTTCCATCAATATGGAACCTGAATCGTCTACTACCTGGATTTTGCCAGCCTCTTGAATTTCGAAGGTCTTGTCATGTGAACCATATTCTTCTGCCTTTTGAGCCATCAAACCTACATTAGGAACAGTACCCATTGTGGTCGGATCAAAAGCACCATTTAGTTTACAGAAGTCGATCGTGGCTTGATAGATGCCAGCGTAGGAACTATCTGGAATCACTGCTTTGGTATCCTGGAGTTGACCATCTTTGTTCCACATTTTGCCTGAGCTTCGAATCATTGCTGGCATGGAAGCATCGATAATCACATCACTTGGGACGTGCAGGTTCGTAATGCCCTTGTCGGAATTCACCATGGCTAGGTCTGGGCCTTCCGCATAACACTTTGCTATTTCCGCTTCAACTTCTGCTTTCACTGCAGGGTCAAGCTTATCTAAGTTGCCCAAAAGATTGCCAAAGCCATTGTTTACGTCCACACCCGCTTCGGCTAGTTCTTTTCCGAATTTTTCGAAAACGGATTTGAAAAACACTTTCACTGCATGACCAAAAATGATCGGGTCAGAAACTTTCATCATCGTAGCCTTCATGTGCAGGGAGAACAATAGTCCTTTTGCTTTGGCATCTGCAATCTGTGTTTCAAAGAAAGCGATTAATGCCTTTTTACTCATTTTTGTAGCATCGATAATCTCTCCTTCCAAAACTGGCACCTCTTTTAAGACGCTTGCTCCATTTCCTGTTACTAATTGGATTTTTACATTGCCTGCTTTAGCAATGGTGACTGATTTTTCATTGGATGCGAAATCTCCGGATCCCATCGTCGATACATGGGACTTGGAATCTGCGGACCATTCCCCCATCGAGTGTGGTTTTTTTCGAGCATAGGCCTTAACTGGCTTAGGAGCTCTTCTGTCAGAGTTACCTTCTCTCAGTACTGGATTTACGGCGCTTCCTTTGATCTTGTCGTAGGTTGCTCTGATACTTTTTTCTTCGTCGGTTCTAGGATCGTCAGGAAAATCAGGGATCGCAAAGCCATCTCCCTGCAATTCTTTAATAGTCTTCTTCAATTGGGGAGTAGAAGCGGAGATATTAGGCAATTTGATGATGTTTGCTTCTGGTTGTTTTACCAATTCCCCCAGTTCAGCAAGGGCGTCAGCTACTTGTTGTTCTGGTTTTAGGTAAGACGGAAAGCGAGCCAGAATTCGGCCTGCAAGAGATATGTCTTTTGTCTCCATTTCGACTCCACATTGCTTGGCAAATGCCTTTACAATCGGTAGGAATGATTTTGTAGCCAAAGCTGGCGCTTCATCGGTATGAGTATAAAAGATCTTTGATGACATATTTATTTGTTTTTTGAAACTTTAAGATGGCGCGAAGTTAATGATTATAAATTATAATTGAAAGTCTTTTATTTGAGAGTTAGGTTCTTTGATAGCGGCGTAATTTAGAACGAATTGGTGACTATAACATTAATGTTTCTGAAGCGGTAGTTGGATAAAGCTAGAATTTAACTTGCGTAATGGGTTTAATTCTCAATTTAAGCCAATTCAATACACTTGTGGGTAAGTAGTGTCTGACCGAAAACTCCACTTTTTGAAGCAATGAACGAGCGACCTGTTACTTCCGGGAGCCGGCCCAGTTAAAAGTGAGAGGTCTTTACTTCTTGAAAGTCAATGCTTTACGGCTTGCAAAACCTCTCACTTCTGGACTGGGCCGGCTTCCGGAAGTAACAGGTTCCTCGTTCTTTATTCATTAACTAATGTGATCTGATATACCTTCAGTTTCTACAAATAATTTAAAATTATTCAGCGATAAGCTAGAGAAATGGAATATTCCCAAGAATATTTGTCATAACAATTTCTTATTAAAAGATTGATAATCAACAATTATTGTCTTTTCGTTCAGACACTAAGTAGGTAATGTGTCGCACCTACGGAGCTATGATTCAATTCATTGTGATGATTCTACTAAGATGTAGTTCCTGCCAAACTAAGGACATATTGAAGAGGAAATCCTAAGGAGACGAGGCCTGGCTACAAAAAACATTGAAGAGAAAAATCCCGAAGGGATGACAGCTTGGGGTGCGCCAGGCATGACATATCTCTAATGGGTGCAAGTCCCTGAAGAGCCTAGACGACGAGGGATGCCCAAATAAATATTTTCAAACTAGTTTGCTGTTGCGCCTTCAGCTTCAATCTCCGCCTGGTACCAAAGTGTAGAACAGTTATTCGGACGTAAGATTTCGTTGGCGACACGTAGCACATCTTCTACTGTGACCGCCTGATACAATTCCGCTTCGCGATTGATGAGAGCAGCGTCATCGAGGATTTCGAAAAATGCGAGATTGATGGCCTTGTTAAGCACTGTGGCTTCAGAAAACACTAATGAGCTTTCCAGTTTATTTTTAAGTTTTTGCAATTCGCGAGCAGGGATTTGGTCTGCTTTCATTTCGTTGAGCTCTTTCCAGATCGCGGCTTCTGCTTGTGCCAGTGAAACCCCTTGAGACGGCTTACCTTCTATGATAAACAAGCCCGGATCGATATGGCCAGTGATGTAGCAATCGATGTCAGCAAAGAGCTCCTGGTCCTTCTTGAGTTTGCGGAACAGGCGGCTCGAATTACCATTGCAGAGCACGTCAGACAATATATCAACTGCGTAGTAATCAGGGTGGAGGCGGTTGGGCATGTGGAAGGCCATGTACAAGGCATCCATCGGTACTTTTTTGCGCTTGTGCAAGACATTTGGCGCTTGCTGAACAGGCTCTTGTGGAAGAGAGGTGCTAATCTTTACGCCTTTTGGAATTTCGCTAAACCATTTTTCTGCCAAGTCGACAACTTGCTGGTGTTTAACTGCACCTGCAACAACCATGACTGCGTTGGATGGGCTATAATAGTGATTGAAGAAAGAGTGTATATCTTCAAGTTTTACCTTTTCAATATGTTCAATAGTACGACCGATGACAGGCCAGCGGTATGGGTGTTCCTTGAAAGTAAGCTCCATGAGATTGTGCCATGCTTGACCGTAAGGCGGCATCAAACAAGTCTCCTTGTATTCCTCTGTTACCACTTTTCTCTGAATCTCAAGCGATTTTTCAGTGAGATCGAGGTTGAGCATACGGTCAGACTCCAACCAGAAGGCGGTTTCGAGGTTGTCTGCAGGTAAAACATCGTAGTAGTTGGTCAGGTCACAATTAGTGTAAGCGTTGCTCTCTCCTCCAGCCAATTGAAGTGGCGTATCGAAGTTAGGCGCATGCTTTGAGCCACTAAACATTAGGTGTTCAAAGAGATGTGCGTAGCCTGTTTTTTCTGGAGATTCATTTCGAGAGCCTACATTATAAATAATATTGACAGCAGCCATCGGCGTGCTGTGGTCTTCGTGGATGATGATTCTAAGGCCGTTGTCTAGCGTGTGTCGTGTAAATTTTATCATGCTGTCTTAATGTGCATAAAAATACAGAATCCTGTTGAAGTTATTACCCTATTCGGTTTCCATTAATGCAGGACGTTGAGAAATTTCGTGGTAGCAAATCACACCTTCGCAAAAGTAGTGGGAAACCATGCTCTTTCTAGTGGTTCCTTCCTGTTTGATCGGGCTGCCACCATGCAGTAAATTCGCATGCCAGATGAGCACATCCCCTTTTTGTGCATGGAAGTACTGTTTCTTGAGACCATGTTTTGTTATCACTTCATCGATTTTGTCTTCATATTTCTTGTAGCTGTTGTTGCCCAATTTCCATTTGGTATGTCCGCTTTCAAAATCGTCAGACATCACATAATCGAGTTTGTGGCTGCCTGGATAATAAAAAAGTGGGCCGTTTCCTTCATGTGTATCTTCAAGTGCAGTCCATGTGGCCAACAGATAACCCTTGGGCTCACTTGTCATATGTATAGAGTCGGAGTGTGCGCGTTGCTCACTGCCTTGTACAAAGTTGATGGTCTGAAACGGGTGGACAGTTTTGCCCATCATGAAGTTGAGCAACTGCAGCATTTTCTCATTTCTGAAGTAGCTATTGATGATAGGTGAGACTTCGTGAGCGTCCATGATCTTTCGATCTGTATAGTTGAAATTAGCGGAGTTGGTGTTTAGGAGTCTGGAGACTTCTGTATCTAGTTGATCCATTTCTGTTGGCTGATAAAAGCCTTTAAGGATGATGTAACCGTTGTCGATCCAACTTCGAAGTTGTGCTTGCGTGTCCGCGTCGAATTGCTTGAAATCGGGATGTTGTTCTAGCTGTTCTTTGGCATTCGGATGATCTAGCCACGGGGTTTGGATGGTGGACTGTTGACTGAAGTCTTTACTACTGATACTCCCAAAGATGCTCTTTTCAAGTCCTAACTGTTGGTACAGTTTTCTGTTGTGCTTTAGTTTGCGGGCATTCAAAAAATTATTGACAACATACACGATTCTCCAGCTTCTTAATGCTCCGGTATATTTACTGAATAGCTTTGAAAGAGAGGCCATAAGTTTAATAACTATTGTAATGCAAAACTAAGAAAATCCCGATTGATAATAGGGAAATATGGAAGTAATTATTTGTTTACCCACGAACAAACCGTGTCATTACCTTCTTCCCTTCCCACTCTACTGCAATCACATAGACACCAGAAACCAGTGAAGAGACATCAAGTCCCGCGTTCCCAACCCAATTAACAGCATACTGCTTGCCAGTAACGCCATAAATAGCGACCTTAGCGTCTTGAGGCAGTTCGCCTTTCAGGTATAAGACATCAGCCACCGGATTGGGGTATACCGTCAACTCAGCACTGTTTTCTGCTTCAGGGATGGAGGTACTTAGTTCTACGAACACATCAACTGTTTTTAGTTTGCCGCTTGCCGCTATATCATTCAACTCTTGAACGGTGATTTGTTGGTTGCCGGGTGATTGCCACTGGACGATAATGCTGCTATCTCGATCTTCCTGGATCACCCCTCCGGTAACAGCCCAGCAATAAGAAGAGCCAGATGTATTGTCTACAGCATACAACTCAAGATTTCCAACAAAAGACGTATCAATTCCTGCGATCTCTGATGTTTGTGGTATTAGAAAGGAATGGTAGAAATTAGTGACATTGGTGAGAATCGTATCCCAGTATGGTGTTGGTGGCCCAGTAAAATAGCCATTACTTACACCGTGCGGTTCATGGTTTTCGCCGTAGAAGGAATGTAGGGTGTACGGTACACCAAGCGTGTCTGAACGTTTGACAATTGGATCTGCACCGTAGGCAACTGGAAGGAAGTCCAGATCAAACGGAGAGCCAGTATAGTAAGAAACAATGTTGTCCGCAGTGCCATGCATAATCAATACGGGAATTGTGTCTTGGGCATCACGAAAATTGGGCTGGCCCAAGCCGCCCCACATGTCTACAATTGCAAGTGGCAATACTTGGTGCTGGTAAGGGTTGCCAGAACAATCAAGGCAGCCAAGTGCGGGATATCCAGTACCGCCGTAGGTGCTCAATGGGCGTTCGTCCTCATCGAGATAGGCGGTGTGTAATGCAGCAAAAGCGCCAGCACTTGAACCACCAACGAATATCCTTGAGGTGTCTATGTCGTAAATGTCTGCATACTCAATAAAATAGCGAACAGCGGCACGCATGTCCTGGGTGCCTCGGTACACTGCACGCTCTGCGCTTTGGTTGTCGAAAGGGTTGTAGCCCAGTCGATAGGAGATAGTTGCAGTCACGTATCCTTTTTTTGCAAAGGTGTCGCATAAGGCAATCATATCATCTGCGCTTTTGTCTCCGATTAGAAAACCACCGGGATGTGCCCAAATCATCAATGGTCGTTTGGTAACCGGATCGCCAATCGGTTCATGAACATCAGCAAAGAGTTCAACATCGCCGTAGGGGAATGACCAAAATGGTGCTTCTCCATATTTGACATTTGTATGTACATATATCTGATTGAAAATTGAATCTACATATCGCTTACTACCACATTGAGAAAGGAGTTGATTGCTACAAATCAACAGTCCTATCATCAGAACCACTCTAATCATTTGAATATAAAATTTAGCCTTTTGTATTGGTTCTCAATCACTTGAGTTTATCACTAAGCACCTCATGAAAAGGACGTGATTCTACTTTTGATCTTACCCAGGAAATAATATCAAGATAAGGAATGTCACGTGTAAGTTCAACTTTACAATCAAAAAGCTCTGGATAAAGCTTATTCAATTCTTCTACCCAATCTTTCAAGCGCGCATGTTTACTTTTGCTACGAAAACACTTGAGTAGTACTTTTTCAAATTCCAATTTTCTTCCTTTCCGATGTAGGTACCGAACAAAATTACGTAGGAGATTATGAATGAATTGATCATTGTTCAAATCTGTATGTAAAACGATTTCAAGAAGCTTAGCGTGGTAATAAATCTTGTTATTGGTCAACCGGATTGGAGAATATAACAGTTGATTCAGCCAATCAAACGCTTTATTGTAATCACCTGATAAAAAATGCAAATGGGCATTCAGATAAAGGGTTAGCGAATGAAAATACTCATTTTTCTTAATCGCACTTCCTTGTTGTACTAATTGATCCATCAATACAAATCCCTTTTTAAAGTCTCCAACATGATTGCAATACATTAAATCATTGTATATGAGGAGGGAATTAGTTCGGAGGGTAGCTGGTGTTTTCGAATTTAAGTTAGGATAAATTTCGGGTAGTTGATCCAGCTCAAGCCGCAGTGCTGCATGTTCCTGAAAACGATTGGTATACGTTGCATTAGACATTAGGGTGATTAGGATATTAAAATGATTGACGAAGTGCTTACCTGTCTTTTGCTTATCATCAACCAATGTTTGTTTGGCTTTTAGGTAATTAAGAAACGCTGTTTCGAAGTCCATTTTGCAGTAATAGTAATACATCCCACAGATATTGTAATACCTAAATTTCGAAAACGCGGATAAGTTCGTGGTATTAAAATCTAAGAGTTCTTTGGCGTCAATAGATTCATCTAATTCTTTAGCGACAATCTGGTTATACAGTCCTTTTGATAGGCTCAATACTTTCGATTCCCAAAAGAAAAGCTGAGATTCGCGTTCTAGTTTACTGATTTGAGTGTTGTATTCTTTTTCTTCGTCGATGAGCCAAGAGATTTCTCGCTCATAATCGGAAAGCAATCGACGTTTGATTCTATGTTTCCAATGCCTGAAGAGGAGATTAAATTCGAGGAGGTTTTCTGTTTCCGCTAGTTGTTCTGCTTTTTCTACAAACTCGAGGCTTGTGTCGTAGAGCTCATTTTTGAAAGTGAATTCGACATCTGCAAGCATAGCGGACAGTGTACGCTGTGCTGATTTCCCGCTATGGTAGGTGCGCATTGATTTGAGGATAGCTGTTTCCAACGACTTGTTGATGATCCTCAGATTTTTGGTAAATTCTTGGGTTTTAAACTTTTTGACAATTTGCTGCTCATCGTAATTGTTCTGTTTGCACAAAAAGTCAAATAGGAGTAGCTGTTTACTCTCTTTCCGATTGGTTGATGACTGTTTTTTGAAGTAGCCTTTTTCGTTTGGACTGAGGGAATGGATCAATTTGATAAGCCGGACTCCTGATTTCATAATTGGAATGTTTTAAAACCAAAAAACATAAAAAGGGGACTGATGGCTTGATGAAGTACCATAATCTAAATAGTTGAGATTGAAACTACAATAAACACCAATATATAAAAGATTCTAATTATCTGCTAAGAAAAATGTCTAAAATTGTTTTCCAAACACTTCAAAGTGTAGCATATTTTTGCCCTTTCGGTGAATGATTTGAACATTGCCATTTAAAAATTACTAGATTAATAATCAATTGCTTGTTTCTGTATTCTAATCAATTTATGATCTGTTTACTTTATGTTTTATAGAACTCTTTTGTGATTATTTCTTCTCACAGGACATTTCGAATACTTCAGACTTGGTTATAGGCACTTCAGTTTTCTGTTAAGTACAACTCTTTAAAATGGTAAGGAGGCTTGAATCTCAATACTTATATCTTAAATCTGATTTTTATTTGCGAAATTTTCTAGAACAAATCATTGTTCAAACCTATCAAAACACCATTTTTGAGGTTGAGAAACAGCGAGAAAAATGAGGATTGAAAACTTATTTATTTAAGATTCAATGTGTTGATAATTAAAAGATTATGAAAATCTAGTTGTAGTCCAAACCATTCGAATTTTTTTTAGCAAACTCCTATTTTTAGTAAATATTATGTATTCGAAACATTCATTTTAAAAAAAAACGGTTTTGTCGTTTTTACTGTACGTCATACATTTGTATCAACAAAGAAAGCAATTGTAGTGGTTGGCTTAAAGAAGCGAATCCGACTATTAGTTTAGTCACATTGAAATAAAGTTTGTTTAGTTGAGGAAGGCTATTTCAGCAGGTGGATTAAATTTAGAAATTCACCTGTTGAGGAGCCGGATAGAAACATTGCACATGAAGCTTTTGGGTTTTTATGCAGTGGTTTCGGGGGTTATTTTCAGAAAAGATTGCAAGTATCTTTCTGCCCCCACAACCCTGTTTTAAACACCTTCTAACATATAATTCAACCTAAGTTTAACCATTTAAAAAAGATTTGACAACTTTTATTAGTTGCATTGCTTGAAACGTCGCACCTTTCAAGCAATAGTCACTAGAAAACTTCAAAGTGAGTGCTGTTAATGACAGTTAGCTATGACTCTAAAAAAGAAGAAAACGCTATGACATTGTCAGTCTAAAACAAGTTTGTTTGTATTTATTTGGGTAGTGAGTAGTTAACAATAGTTAGCTACTTTTTTTTTGCTCAACACGAATATATATAAATAGCTAGGCAACTTATGATTCCTGCAATAACGCCGACGCTACGCACTTTTTTAGGTTGCAATGATTAGCGTTTTTAAAACTGCCATATCAGAAATTTTCAAGCAGCTGCTTGGCTTCTGACGCCTTGAGATTCTTAAGTTTTGCGCGCTTTATTGTTTCCTCTTCAGATAAGGAATTTCTTAGGAGTAATAACTTAAAGGCTTCCTTTCGTCTGCTCAGATCATCCTTTTCTGTATTTTTCGAGGCAAAGGCCTCATAATGATCAGCCATATGTGACCACTCCTTAATTTTATTATCAGGATTTTTGTCTTTAGTAAAATTGTTGACCGTATCCTCAAGTGAAATAGGATAGACTTCACTGAAGGTCTGATGGATGTGCTTTACTTTTGTTAGTTGTGCATCGCTTAGAGGCTTGTGTTTAACTGTTTCTGATTTCGTTTTTTCAGTGACAGTATTGTTGGGCTGCGGTTCATTGCAAGCGCATAAAAACATAGATAGCAGGATAATAGTGAGCGCGTATTTCATTAGATTGGAATTAGTTTAACATTAAGATTGTACCGTTCAAAATCGTCGCGAAACTAGTCCACAGTAAATAAGGAACTAGTAACCAGGCAGCCACAGGCTTAATACCGTAAAACCGCCATATCGTAATCACGATTAAGACCAACAAGATAAGAATATTGATTAAACCAATCAATGGGCTTTGTAATCCGAAAAACGAAAAACTCCACAACACATTAAATATAAATTGTACTACGAACCAGATCATCGCTACTTTTGCTAGTGCATTGCCTTTGGGTTTCCACTCCTCCCAGACCAATGCAAAGGCAATCCCCATTAAGATGAACAGTGTCGTCCAAACAGGACCGAACAGCCAATTGGGTGGGTTCCATGAGGGCTTATTCAATGTTGTAAACCAACTACCTAGTGACGTGTTTGTAAATATGGAAGCACTAGTACCAATTACAATACAAGCAAGAACAGAAATAATAATCTTTACTGATAGTTTCATAGTGTGTATTTGTATCAAGTGGAGAGAAGTGGATTCGAACCACTAAGTATTAACTAGAATCTAACATGTATTGCTACACCTGTTTACCAATTTCAGCATCTCTCCGTTAATAGGAGGTACAGGTCAATATCCTTCGTTGTACCTCCTTTTCTTATGAAACAATATATAGCTATTTTTAGGTTAATATTTCTGATGTTTTAGCCAGTTAAACTACGGGTTCTTTTTATAAAACTGAGAGAACCCGATGAGATTTGAACTCATAATCTTCAGATTTTAAAGAATAACTAATTATTTCAATGTTCAAGTTAACTCTAAAGCTTTACTCACAACACTAAGGTTAATGCTTACGTATCTAGTATTATAACGCTGAGGTTTATGCTATAGAGTATATATAAAAACTTACTTTATCCAAGTAAGTGATTAAACAATTTTTCAGCAGTAAGTTCTGATTCTACTACTTCGCAGTTATTAGCTTCCTTAAGTGCTTCGATTACCGAAACTCTTAATACATCTAATTTTTTAAGCAATCCTGCTCTTTTTACGTGAGACCATTCCCCCGAAAATTCCTGAACAGTTTTAACACCTAATTCCACTGTAGTGTTTCTTTTGCCGGTAACTGGTTCAGGACTATAGCTTTCAGATTTTCCAATATTAGGATCAATCAATATATAGTTTTCAATTACAGTAGTTTTATCTGGGAACTTGCTAAGTGTCGTTTCAAACACCTCTCTGCTTGCATAAGTCTCGTTGTTAGACTCTTCCCATAATCGTGCATCACTTCTTACAGGAATACTACTACACATATTCTTTAAAGCTTGATTTTCAATTAAGGATTTTAATCTTAACAACTCCAATGAACTAAATGTCCCCCAAGACTTGCCCTCTACAATGAGTTCTGCAACAGCAACACCCATTGAATTAGTTTTTTCTTGACTAAAGAGTGCATTAATATACTCTTCATTCGACGATTTGAAGTAATCAAACTTCTCATCAACTGTTGTTACAACGTAAGTTGTCCCTATGTTTTTAGGATCAATAATGACAGATTCATCTTTTGGAGTATACGTTTTTTGGATGCCTTTAAATGCCCCTTGGTTACCTTTGAAATACTTTGTATAATCAGCCAAACTGTCCTTCCATCTTTTAGAGAGGGCTTCTGTTTTGGCCAATAGTACATTTAATTTTTTCTTTTTCATATTTAATATAAAATTAATAATTAAGTTTAGTTTGACGCTATTCTAATCTACAAGCATGTTGAACACTAAACCTAGAACTAAGCGACATCTCTAGAACAGTCTTTTTAAAAAAATAGTTCAATAAAACGACGTTAGTTTGTACGGAGACCTCTAAAGATAGAAAAGACTGTTTTGTGTAGCGGTATAAAATTTAATAAGTGCCTGAAAATCAGTTGTTCTAATTATTCCTTCTGTTAAACTCATCATCTTCTCGTTGAGCCATATTCATAACTTTCTTGATTAGGATTGTCATCACATATAGGACTAGATAAGCAAAAACTAGGATAAAAAAGATGGTTTTATACGTCTTCATTTCGCTGATCCAAATGAATCCTGAAAATAAATAAGCGAGTCCCGAGTTGATACCCATCAATGCAATAAATGCAAGAAATGCCTTTCGGTAATAAGCATAAATGTCAGTAGACACCAAGCTAAACATACAACTAAAGATCATGTAAATCAGTATCAAGGCTGCGGCAGACATCCAAGGGAGTTCTCCACCGTTTGAGCTCGTAGTGAATCCAGTAAATCCAGAGAGTTTACCAATTATCATAAAGAAAAGAGTGAGTAGGACAACAACCCCCGCCATATAGAAAGGATTTTCAAACTTCTCGTAACCTTTGATTTGAAGATCTGACATATTAGGGAAATGAAAAAAAGCTTGTTTTGTTCACTAGATTACTTCTTTAATATCCAAGCTTTACTATTGTATTTCTTTTGAATCTCCCTTAACTTTCCTTGAATTTCAGACGGCTCACAAACGACATTGACACCAACACGGAACAGTCTTCCTAAAGAACCAATTTCGGTGTCCAGTCCGTCAGCCTCCAACGCACGCTGTCTGGTTTCTGCATTTTCTCTACTTGAAAATGCACCAACTACAATAGTGTAACCCTTATCTCCTGGAGAAACATTAGCAGCAGTCTTATTTGAATTCGACGTTTCTTTATTGGTCGTGATATCCTCTTTATATGTTTTTTCGGTACGTTTGATTTGTTCTTTTAGTTCAGTTTCAGTCATTTCAAGATCTACTTCTTCATCCTCCTCCTCTTCATTGATTTCTTCTTTTCCAGCATCTTCAATTTCCTTGTTGAGTTCCTCTTCGTCAACCTCATCAGTAGTAGCAGCAAAACCATCTTCGTCTGAAGTTGCCTCGTCGTCATCCATCTCCTCTATTTCAACCGTAAGCTCTGTATCGTCTCCTTCAATTTCACCGATTACTGGATTATTCATTTTTTGAAAGGCGCCCCAACCCAATAGTCCAAGTATTCCAATTATTAGTAGCGTGGCCAGCATTGGGAACCACTTGAGAATACCAACACCTTCCTCCTTAGGGAGTGAAGCGTTCCCTGTATATTTTTGAGTGGCAACTTTTGCAGCTGTAGTAGTAGCAGTGGTTGCTGCCAGTGGAACAACGACTTCTTCTTCAATTCGTTCTTGTGCGGTAACTGACTTTTCTTCGACTATTTGTTCTACGACAGACTTCTCAGTTATTTGCTCTGGTACGATCGTCTTTTCTACGATTGGCTCAGGCATTTTGGACTCTTCGATAGGTGCTGGTGACTTTTTTTCTGCTTGCTCTGCTGCTAATCGTTCGTTCAGTGTCATTGGCTTATCTTCTTCAACCTTTTCTGGTATATCTGGTTGATCTTTAACAGAAGGAAGACCGTAGGAGTCTGAAAGGAGGTTTGTGGTATCCGCCTCGAATTTTAAGTTTTTCTCTATGTCATAAAACAACTTTCCAACGGAGGGAAAAACAACGGTTTCATTCTCTGCCAATGCCCGATTACATTTTTTAGCAAATTTTTCAACTTTCTTTTTGGTCTCTTCGTAGCTTAACCCTTCTTTTTTAACGATGTGATTGATCAACAAAGCATCATTGAGCGTTAGGCTTTTATTGAATGAGATACTTTTAGATGGAGGATTTACGGTCCCCTCTCCAAATTCAATAGAAGAAGGTTTATAGCTGGCGACAAATCCTCCAAAATCAGGAAGGACTACACAATCGTTATCATACAACAACTCCGCTATATACGAACTTACGTCTAATTTCATTTTTTAGGTTTTAATGAATCCTTGTCAATTAAAGGGTTTGACCAGACTCATAATACGAGTTTAATAATACAAAAGTAATACTTTTCTAAAATATTGACAATTTTGAGTCATCTTGTTTAAAATCAATACACTTCTCAGGTTACAGATTTGTTTTCAAGAAGTGGAATCGGAAACAGGTTATATTCTACTTTCTGTTATTGGGAATAATCTTTACTTTTGTACAAAACAGCAAATTATGAGAAAGATAAGTGCGGATATCGTTTACCCAGTTGTTGGCAAACCCCTCCCAAATGGCGTGATCACAGTCGATGAGCAAGGAGTAATTAGGGCCGTGGAAGCGGGAACACCTGAAAACAGTATCGGAGCGCAAAGTTATAAAGGCATCATTGTCCCCGGTTTTATTAACGCACACTGTCATCTCGAACTCTCTCATATGAAAGGAAAAGTAGCGACAGGCACCGAACTGATTCCCTTCATCACCAATGTCGTCAAGTGCAGAAATGATGAGCCAGAATCCGTCTTACCTTCTATACAACAAGCAGATCAGGAGATGTACGAACAAGGAATCATGGCAGTTGGTGATATCTCTAATTGTGCAGATACTTTCGAGCAAAAGCAAGCGAGTAAACTCCGATACTACACCTTTGTGGAGTTGTTTGATTTCAAGCAGATTGACACCACAGAATTTGAAGATAGAAAGCCAGTTTTTGAGCAACACCCTGAAACAGATACACTCAAAAAAAGCTATGTCCCACATGCACCATACAGTGTATCAGAGCAACTGTTTCAACAAATCAATGAAGCCAATGCTGGTAAGCAACGAACCGTAAGCATTCATAATCAGGAAACGCCAGCAGAAGATGAACTCGCCCTAAAAGGAACTGGCCCGTTTATCGATTTTGTAAAGGGGTTTGGGCTGTCTACTGATGCCTTTGCCGCCTCAGGTCGCACGTCTATCCACTATGCGCTCAAAAATATGGATCCGTCACACCGGACGCTATTCGTGCACAATACAATGACCACAGAAAACGATATTATCGCTGCTCACCGATGGAGTAAAAACGTATTTTGGGTAACCTGTCCGAATGCCAACCTTTACATTGAAAATCGATTGCCAAATTATCAGTCATTTCTCAATCAAAATGCTATGATGACAATCGGAACGGATAGTCTCACATCCAATTGGCAGTTGAGCATTTTAGAAGAGCTTAAAACCATTCTGAAATATCAGTCCTACCTGACGTTTGAAACCGTACTACAATGGGCGACTTTAAACGGTGCATTAGCCCTAGGTTTTCAACAGGATTTAGGCAGTATTGAGTATGGCAAATCTCCTGGCTTGAATCTGTTAGCGATGCCTGACCCTGCTCAGGAATTTGACCTAAACAGTTGCAAGGTGATTAAGTTAGTTTAGTTGAATGTAAGTAGTTAATTATTAATAGTTAATGAATAAAAGATGCCCACGATCGAGCTTCATTATACTTGTCACTCAAGATTGTAGCTTTTTAGAAAATAATCGATTGAAAACATTGCAATAATCTTCAATATGTTGCTACGGCTTTCGACAAAATTTGGTTGAACATATTGAAAAGGTAAAACTTGAAGATATACACTCTTTCCCATTTTTTAAGAATTAATCCAAATTAATAACAAACCATTAACAATTATTCAATCTGTAATTACTTGGATTGTCTGTAAAAAAGTTACCTTTGCGGAAATAGTCGTCTTAAGCTATAATTATCAATACATAAATGGGATTATTTAATTTTTTTACGCAGGAAATTGCTATCGATTTAGGAACAGCCAATACCCTTATAATTCAAGATAATAAAGTTGTTGTTGATGAACCATCTATAGTTGCTATTAACCGAAAAACAGGACAAGTAATTGCCGTCGGTAAGAAGGCAATGCAGATGCACGAAAAAACACATGAAAATATAAAAACAATTCGCCCACTTAAAGATGGAGTGATCGCAGATTTTCAAGCTGCCGAAAGTATGATCGAAGGGTTGATTGATATGATGGGACCAAGAAGAAAATTCTTCAACCATATGAAAATGGTAATCTGTATCCCTTCTGGTATAACTGAAGTAGAAAAGCGTGCCGTTTTTGACTCTGCAGAACACGTAGATGCAAAAGAAACTTATTTGATTCATGAGCCAATGGCTGCAGCACTGGGTATCGGCCTTGATGTAGAAGAGCCTGTAGGCAATATGATTATCGATATAGGAGGTGGAACTACTGAAATTGCAGTCATCGCGTTGTCTGGTATCGTTTGTGATCAATCTATTCGAATTGCTGGTGATGAGTTTACCAACGATATCATGAATTACATGAAACGCCAGCACAATATGCTAATCGGTGAACGGTCTTCTGAACAAATCAAAATACATGTCGGGTCTGCGTTACCAGATTTACCCAATCCGCCTGAAGATTTTCCAGTGAATGGTCGTGACTTGATGACTGGTATTCCAAAGCAGATTACCGTTTCCTATTCTGAAATCTCTCACGCCTTAGATAAGTCAATCTCGAAAATAGAAGATGCTATCCTAAAAGCACTGGAAAACACACCTCCCGAGCTCGCTTCAGATATTTATCGTACAGGATTGTACCTGACTGGTGGTGGTGCCCTATTGAGAGGACTAGATACCAGAATCAGTGCTAAGACCAAATTGCCGGTCTACGTTGCGGAGGATCCACTCAGAGCAGTAGTACGTGGTACTGGAATCGCACTCAAAAACACCAATCGGTTTACATTTTTAATTGACCGAAAAAGCGTATAACGCAATTGATTTTAAACATTATTTGATGGAATAAGGAAAAGTAAGGTTACATGGGCAACTTGATTGCATTTTTGTTGAGATTCCACACCTTCTTCCTGTTTATTATATTGGAAGTCATTGCCTTAGCTTTACTGATAACTTTAAATGATAGCCAGAACCAACGGTTCATCAGTTCTTCAAGTTCTATTTCGGGGTCAGTTTTCAATATGTATGATGGCGTCACTAGCTATGTGAGTCTGGCGGAGGAAAATCGGAAACTCCAAAAGGAAAATGCTGAGTTGAAAGGTCGGAATAAGAATTCCCTTTATTTCCATGAAATCCTAAAAAAGGAAGTCCTGGACTCTGTTTTTGAAAACAATTTGGCCCAACAACAATTTGACTTCATTCCAGCAAGAATTATTAACAACTCGATAAACCGATCTTCTAACTACATAACACTCAATAAAGGTAGAAGACACAATATCAAGCCCAACTCAGGTGTGATCACCAGTCAAGGCTTGGTGGGTATCGTTTTAAAGGTTTCTGAGAACTATTCAGTAGTGATGTCGTTATTGCATAGAAATATACGGATTAGCGCCAAACTCAATAAAACACATCACTTTGGGTCATTGGTCTGGAATGGTAGAGACTACAGACTTATGGATTTGAAGGCGATACCGAAACACGCACCAGTCAGTCCTGGAGACTCGGTGACCACGAGCGGGTACTCAACGCTTTTTCCACAAAATATACCAATCGGCTGGGTAGAAGACGTTCAGAATGAAGAGGGCGATAATTTTCATACCATAAAAGTAAAATTAAGCACAGATCTGAAAACAACAGAATATGTGTATGTAGTAGATAACATGATGAAAGAAGAACAGCAGCAGCTGGAAAAAGAGGTGAGAGATGAATAGTGTATTTATATCTTCGTTGGTAAGGTTCCTAGTCTTGTTGATTATTCAAGTATTAATTCTTAAGAATATCAACATCTATCCGCCATATGTGAATGTTTTCATTTATCCATTGTTTATCCTGCTATTACCGATAAAGACACCACACTGGTCAGTATTACTGCTTGGTTTCTTGATGGGTATTTGTGTCGATATGTTTTACGATAGTTTGGGACTCCACGCTGCTGCAGGTGTATTGATTGCATATGCTCGAAAATTTGTTTCCCAGTTATTAGAGCCCAGAGGAGGATATGAAATTAATGATAGCCCTAATAAAACGGACATGGGATTCACCTGGTTTCTACAATATTCTAGCATTTTGATGGCGATATTTGTGCTATACGTGTTTATTCTTGAAGAGTTTTCTTTTTTGAGTATTGGAATCATCCTCTTTAAAAGTATTATTGCTTTCATTCTCTCCATGATAGTCATATTGCTACATCATTTTATCTTTAATCCTAAAAATTAGTGGATGAAGAACTTATTCGTAGGACGGAAGTTTGTAGTAATGGGAGTAATGACTCTTACAGGCCTGCTATTGCTATTGAAAAGTTTTCAGATTCAAGTCCTTAACGCCGCTGCCTCAACTAAGGGGAGTAACATTACCGGGGTACAGGTCATGACCATGTATCCTTCCAGAGGACTGATATACGATAGAGACACCACACTGCTGGTCAACAATAAAGCGATGTACGATTTGAAAGTGACTTACAATCAGGTCAAAAACATCGATACAGCTAAGTTTTGTGAATTACTGGATATTGATAAAGCGACCTTTGAAAAAAACCTAAACAAAAATTTTAAAAGCATCCAGTATGCCAGACACACCCCATTTAATTTTTTGTCCAAGATTTCTGCAAGACAGTTCGCCACCTTTCAAGAAAGCATGTACGAGTTTCCTGGTTTTTTTGAAGAGCTAAGAAATGTCAGAGATTACAATTATCCAGTAGGTGGACACGTCCTAGGATACATCAGCGAAGTCGGACCTCTAAAAATCAAGGAATCAGAACGGTATTACGAAGAAGGAGATTATATTGGCGTTACTGGTCTGGAAAGCCAGTATGAAGCCCTCCTGCGCGGCAGTAAAGGAGAAAAACTGTTTCTGAGAGATAACCTTGGCAGAATTGAAGGCAGCTATCAGAATGGCGCGCAGGACGACCCAGCGCAATCTGGAACCAGTATCCTCACCACATTAGATATCGAACTACAGGAATACGGAGAACGCTTGCTAAAAAACAAAGTCGGTAGTATTGTGGCCATCGAACCTTCTACTGGTGAAATTCTTACCTTTATTAGTAGTCCGGGATACGACCCATCGTTTCTTTCTATCAATAGAAATCGTAGTACCGCTTTTGATACACTCAAAAACAATAAAGACAAACCGCTGTTCAACAGAGCACTGAAAGCACAGTATCCTCCAGGGTCTACCTTCAAACCGCTCATGTCGCTGATCGGTTTGGCTGAAAACAAAACGCAACCCTGGAAGGGAACAGTATGTACGGGTGCCTATCACTACAAAAGCCTAAGGTTTGGATGTCGGAGCCACGCAGAGCCGATTTCGAATATGAAAAAAGCGATCCAATATAGCTGTAATACTTATTTCTTCGAGCTATTTCGCGATGTTATTGATCAGGACGGATTTGGCGACCCCAAAGAAGGCATGAAGAAGTTTGAAGACTATTTAGCCTCATTTGGCCTTGGGAAATCCCTAAACATTGACCTGGAAGGAGAAACCGACGGGAATGTGCCTTCAGTTGATTATTATAATAAGATCTATCGGGGTTCTTGGAGTTCTCCTACTATTTTGTCCCTAGCAATTGGACAAGGGGAATTGCTTGTTACACCCCTCCAATTGGCAAACCTGGCTGCGATTTTTGGTAATAAAGGAACCTACTGGCCACCTCATTTAGTCAAAGGGTTTCTTAATACTGAAATTGAGCCTGCCGTTTATGAGCAAAAGACCACAATGATTACCAATCCTGCGTACTATGATGCTATCATTGAAGGGATGGAATTGGTGACACAAGGAGCACCAATACTGGATATCCCTTATTGCGGAAAAACAGGAACGGTGCAGAACCCTCACGGGGAGGATCACTCCACATTTATTGCTTTTGCGCCTAAGGAAAATCCAAAAATTGCTTTAGCAGTGTACGTAGAAAATTCAGGATTCGGTTCCATTTATGCCCGACCAATCGCTAGTTTGATGATCGAAAAGTACATTAAGGGAGATATCAATCGGGATGATCCCGCAAGAGTGTGGATGGAAAAAAGAATATTAAATGCAAATCTATTAATTGATAATGAGTAGGAGAGATTCGAGCGCGCGGAATACGGATTGGATTACCATCTTTCTATACTTAGGATTGGTGGCAACGGGTTGGCTAATGATCTATGCCACCAACTATTCTCCAGATGTTCCTACCACAATCTACGATACCTCACAACGTCATGGCAACCAGCTGATCTGGATTGGGGTTTCTATCGTCGCTGGACTATTTGCTTTGGTCGTCGATAGTAAGTTTTACAGGGCATTCGCTATTCCTCTTTATGGTCTAGTCATGCTGTTGCTCGTTGGCGTGTTGATATTTGGACAAGAGGTCGCTGGAGCAAAGTCATGGTTTAATATCGGCTTCTTCAAATTTCAACCTGCTGAGTTCGGTAAGCTAGCCACTTGCTTGGCGTTAGCGTCTTACTTAAGTGGATTTAACATACGATTGGATGATGACCGTGTCAAACTCATTGCCCTAGGTATTCTGGGTCTCCCAGCGTGCTTAATCATGTTACAACCGGATGCTGGATCTGCCTTGGTATATAGTTCATTTCTTATCTTATTGTTCCGAGAAGGGATGCCACCGCCTATCTATGTGATTGGGTTTATTTTTATTGTTATTTCCATCATCTCACTCATCTTTCCTCCGATACAAATTGCAGCAATCCTCGCTCTGATCGGTATTCAATTGTTGATTGCCAATTTGAATTCACGTAAGATCCCATGGCTGTTATTTTCAGTAGCGCTGGCTGTTGCAGTATATCTCGCCTTCCAGTATCCCATCTTCAAATCTGTTGTACTAGGGACTCTGGCACTGTCATTAGTTGGAATGTGTGTCATTGTCATTCGGATCAAGAAACCCAAAATTGCGTATGCCGTTTTGATTGGGATCGTATCCTGTGTTATATACTCCTTTATGGTGAGTTATGTGTTCAACGACGTGTTTCAGCCGCATCAACAAGATCGAATCAACGTATGGCTACAGCCATCAAAGTGCGACCCACTCGGTTCTTTATACAACTTAAATCAATCAAAACTAGCGATAAGCTCTGGTGGTGTATGGGGTAAAGGGTTTTTGAATGGACGAATCACACAACTCAATTACGTTCCTGAACAATCTACTGACTTCATCTTTTGTACTGTAGGAGAGGAGCACGGTTTTATAGGCAGCTTTGGACTCATCATACTGTTCCTAGGACTGTTATTACGAATTATTGTTATCGCGGAACGGCAGCGATCCGATTTCTCAAGGATGTATGCCTACGGGGTTGCTGGTGTCATTTTCTTTCACTTTTTCGTCAATATCGGCATGACCATGGGGCTAGTCCCAATTATCGGTATCCCTTTGCCATTCGTCAGCTATGGTGGCTCGTCTCTCATTAGCTTCACACTCTTGATCGCAGTACTGATTAAGCTTGATAGCGTAAGAATGGAAAGCATTTAATAATGAACAATGAGTCTACTCAACAATTAATGATGAAAAAAATATCGTTATCTCAATTACGTGTTGCCCTTCTTTCTTGATTTCTGTTTTAAAATAAAAATTGGGGGCATCCCTTTGCTATTTGCATACGCAAAGGTCGGTCCCTTCCAGTCTCGCAAGTCTGCTCGGCCTGCCTCCCTACGGTCAGCAGTCTGCTTCCTACGGTCGCCCCTTCCAGGCACCTATGCCGTTTCCTGATTGTTAAACCCGAATTATGCATTATGAATTTCGTTTTGAGTTGGAAACCCAGTAAAGATTGCGATCCAACAGCGTGAGCAATCCAGAAGTGACCGAAGTGAACGGCTTGTGATGCGGGTTGGCTTTTTATTTAAGGGTAATGCTATAAGCTCGGGCGACGAAACGCTTGATTTTTGGTTCCTTTTCATTATGGAGTCTACTTACTTAAAAAGGTAGGTTTTGACGATCTAGATTAACATCCATGATATTTGCAATGTGTAATTTGCTATTTACGTTCGTTTTTGTCGTGATGATGTTAGCAAAAACATCCAAGCACGTAAATTGACCCTGTTATGGGTCACAGTATGTTATCAAAAACAACAAGTATGAAAACCGACCCTGTTATGGGTCGCAGTACGTTTATACTTTAAAAACTACCTTTTTAGAGCAGACTCATTAAGGAAAAGGGACTCGTCGAAGACAAATACATCCCTACGGGATTCGTCATCCGCGATATCGCATGGCGCCCTGCTGCATTCTAAACCACCGCATCGAAGGGTCCAGAAAATCGCCAGTCTTTTTTGCTCTTGAAATCGATTTAGTGAACTTTCGTAATCGGTCTTCCTTGAAATGTTTTTTAAAAGATTTAGACGCCAGAAATTCTGTATACACCTTCCTGTAATCAAACACACCTAACGCTTTCGCACGGTTTAGTGCAGCGTACATCTCTGGGAGTTTATCGTTCATGGCATACATCTCAGCAACGCGATATGCCATTAGGCCTTTGTAGGAATCGCCCTTAGCTTCTGCCGCGTTTGCAGCTTGCTCGTAGTAGGTTTCTGCGAGCTCGTAATCTCCCGCCACTTTCGAGATATCTGCCATCACTTCGTATGGGAAAGGTAGGTCAGGGTTGAGGGAAATCGCTTTTTTAAATTCATTCATCGCGCGACCTGGTTGACCCATTTTTTGGTATATCACACCACTGTAAAAATAGTTCATCGCATTGCGCGGGTCCATTAGGACGGCCATATTGATATCTGCTAGGGATTCCGAGTATTCTCCCATAAAATAATTAACAGCGGCACGGTTGTAGTAGGCCATATACAACTCATCATCCAATGCTATGGCTTGCGTAAAATAGTCTTTTGCTTCCTGCATATCCTTACGCACCGGATTGGCTTGGTCCTGATTAAAATAACGTGCTGCTCCTGCATTACAATAGGCCATAGCAAAGGTTGAATCTATTCGGATCGCTTGCTGAAATGCCTGTTGTGCCTGGCCAAATTTATTCAATTGACAATAGGCCAATCCTAGATCGTTGTAGGAAGGCAAATGCCACTTATTCAATTGCAATGTCTTTGTATAGTAGTCTACCGCCTTCTTATATTGACCGCTTTTATAGCAAGTTTGTGCTGCCCCAAACGAACCATCAATACTTGTAGGGTTCATCTTCATTAACGTCTTGAAATCCTCCAGCGCCCCTTCAAAATCATTGCTATACAAGCGACAGTAGCCTCTAAAATAAGTGGCATTCTGATGCGTTGGATTATCGTCCAAAAAGATATTAAAATCTATAACCGCTTCCTTGTATTGCTGCTTGCTCTTGTGTACCAACGCTGTTTTGTAATAATGATAATCAATCGTATTGTCAGCAGGTTGTGCCGTGACAATAAGACTAAGTAACAACAGCATAATAAACAAGTAGATTCTGTTCATTTATAGTGTTTAGTGTTCAGTGATTAGTGTTTAATTATTTACGTAGGGGGCGAAATTAATAATTAATGTTCGAAATTAATGATTAATGTTTAGTGTTCAATGATTAATTATTTACGTAGGGTTTGAAAATAATGATTAATGTTTAATGATCAATGTTTAATTATTTACGTAGGGTTCGAAATTAATGATTAATGTTTAGTGTTCAATGATTAATTATTTACGTAGGGTTTGAAAATAATGATTAATGTTTAATGATCAATGTTTAATTATTTACGTAGGGTTTGAATCGTTTCTACGTCATTAACCATTAATCATTATTTTAGTGTATTCAATAATAATACCGAATCGATAATGTATGTAAGGGCTGACCTGCCTACGTCAGCAGGCAGGTCACTAGGCTGTTGATATTTTGGACACGATGACCTATATTAGGTCATCGTGTGGAGTTTTAATCGTCTCTACGTAATTAATCATTAATCATTATTACTCAATATCTTGATCAATCAGCGTTCCTTCAGTAATTTGTACAAAAGAGCCATCAGTGCGGTAGGCATTAAACTGAAAGGTAGCAGACAATTTTTTGTTAGGAACATCCAGCTTGGTGATTTCTATCGAACCAGTTGCAAGCGCAGAGATTCCAGTCAAATAAGCGTTTTGACTAGCTTCCGGAAGATAAGAAGCGCTGTGTGCACTGCCAATTAGAAAGTTATAAGTACCAATAGCCTGATCGTCGACAGTAATAGTGAGGGCATCTAGCTCAGTAGTTCTCTGCCCCTGAATACTGATAATACCGTTGATCAATCTGATTCTAATCAGATCAGGTACCCATTCAACCCCGTCTATTTTGCATAGTACATTTCCACCAGTTGTTCCGTCAATAATGGAACAATTTGGTCCTGAAAACCCAGTGTCACAGTCGCAAGTTCCATCAGTACAAGTCCCGTTATCATTACAAGTTTTATTGTAGCATAAATCAGCAACAGAACAGTTTGGTCCTGAAAATCCAGGATCACAATCACAGGTTCCATCAGTACAAGTCCCGTTATCATTACAAGTTTTATTGTAGCATAAATCAGCAACAGAACAGTTTGGTCCTGAAAATCCAGGATCACAATCACAGGTTCCATCAGTACAAGATCCGTTATCATTACAAGTAATATTGGAACATAGATCGACCTTATCTTTTTTGCAAGATTGAAAGGAGCAAGCGAATAGGATTACTGAAAATAGTAAGATGTAATTTTTCATGTCAAATGTTTAAATATTGTTTTCAATTAATTTATTAATGTTTAAAGAGGTATTTAAGCGATTAGTATTTAAAAACCACTGGTTTGCCTTCTGGATTTTCAATTGTAACAATGTGATACAGTTGCGTAAGCGCCATGGTAACCATTGCGCCTTCAGGAGGGGTGATTTGCTCCACTACCGCAACAATCTGCTTGCCGGTATCGACGACTTTCTTGATCTCGATTCCGAAACCTCCTGAGTTTTTCATTCCCATAAATACAGCGAGAACGTTTACCTTGCTGAAGTCTATTTGTTGCATGTTGGGTACTGGGGATTCATTGCTGTGTATTTTTGCCCATAGGCGACTCCATTGCTTGTCTTCGGTGATCACATGATCTTCCTTTTGTTCGATGCCACTCATAGCATTTTGATCGATGGTTTGGAAGTATAGCTTGGTGCCGTCCGGTACGGTTGGCAATCCTGTCGTTCCGTTATTGGCTTTTGGAGTACAAGACAAAAGCAGTAATATGCTGGAGATCATTATGGTACAAATCGTATTTCTCATGCTAATTGTTTTTTATTCGGTTTAATCCCGCCTTTGCTTTGGCGTGTAAACTGTTTTTATATTCTTCTGGAGTGATGTCCAGACAGTCTTCGTAAAATTGTTTTGCTTTGGTCAGATTGCCTTGGTTTTCATAAACCAATCCTGCCTGAAGCGCAGCGTTACAAGCAAAATAGTAAGGCTCATACCGACCACTATCGAGTGTGTTCTGATAACTGTCAATTGCTTGTTGGTCGCTACCCAATTCCTGATAAACACGTCCTTTACGGTAAGCGAATTCAATCTGATCCCTGGTAGATGTAAAACTTGAAGGCTGAAGCGTCGCCAATAATTGCTCTGCGCGTTTTAGATAACCACCATCAAACAACAAACGAGCCTTGAGTAGTGTGGCATTAGAACTAGGACCGTATTGCGCTTCTTTGAGTGCTTTCTTGTCACCACCAATGATCGCGCTACCATCGGTTTTGCAACGTTGGATATAAGAGTCATACTCCATCCCTTCATTAAATAGAATCGAGTGCCAGGCTAGTTTTTGATTGGCTTCCTTTATATAGTTTTGCCCTTTGAAGTTTTGCAAGTATCGCTTAAAATAAACATCAGATCCTTCGTCCAGCGTATATAAATTGGCAAGTCCTGTCATATAATCCAGATAATGGAAGGGATGATATTCCTTACCTGTTGGTTTGTTCTTCAAATAGTTCAATGCGAGATCTGCTCGGCCGGTATGCATCGCCACACTTGCCAATACAAAGCAAGCTAATGGATTTTCAGCAGCGTTCAACTTCGGACTATTAATGAGTGTCCAAGCTTCCTCGCTTTGATTGCCGATATGCAGTAGGATTAAGGCGTACATGACTAGGGTCTCTTCTTCGAAAATGAGATCATTGTGCTTGGCATATTCCAGTACTTCCTTGATCTCATTGGTGCCTTGTGTGATGGTGCCGTCTAAACCGACTAATTTTACTGCCCACTTGTAACTGTCAGGAATGGTTCCAATCATAGCATGCATCACACCAAGGCTTTTCTTAGACGCTACAAAATTTGGAAACTTTTCCTGATTCTCTTCAAGCATTTTATACGCTTTCCGAATTTCTCGCAGTGCGGTCAGATTTTCTTCAAACTTCATTCTGGCAATTGCCCATTGCAGGTGTATTTCTGCTTGCGTATAGAGAAAGTACGGAGAATTTGTTGGTCCTAGCGCAATTCGCTTGAGCCGAGCAGTTTTATTGGGTTCCAGCTTTTCAAATTCACTGTAATCTTCATTGATGAAGACAGTAAAAAAATCGATGTAGTTTTCAACAAAATCAGTGATTAGATTGTCGGGATTTGTGACGCGTTCCTGATTGAGCAAGGCTCTCGCTTTGTCAAATTGGAGACTGAGTGCATTCTGGTAAGCTTTTTTTGCGTTATCGGTAAACTCGAAGTAAGGGGCCGCGGCGAGGTCAGCACTAACAAAACCAACGACAATCAACAGCAGGGCAGCCCATCGGAAGCCCAAATGTCTGGTAGCGGTTATGAGTTGTATTGCCTGATTCGTCATATCCCTGTTAAAAAAAATCCCATGAGAAATCACGGGAAAATTTCCCGAAATTGAGCGGTAACATCATGTCACCAATTGTTTCATCGCTCAATTTCGGTTCAAAAGTTATACCAATGCGGAAATTAGTTAGGCCTCTTCTTTCTCAAGGTCTTCTAGATTGGTCATTATTTGTTCGTCAACTAGAACGCGGCCACAGTGTTCACAAACCAAGACTTTCTTACGTTGTCCTAGTTCCAATTGTGCTTGAGGCGGGATTCTGTTAAAGCATCCTCCACATGAATTACGAGCTACGGTGACAACTGCCAAACCGTTTCTGTAAGCGTGTCTTATTTTTATGTAAGAGTTTAAAAGCCTTTCATCCATTCCTTTCTTCTGCTTCTCAGATTTTTTCATGAGGCTTGATTCCTCTTTGTCAGTATCCTTGATAATTTTTTCAAGTTCTACTTTTTTATCTGCAAGCTGACTTTCTTTCTTTTCGATTAATGCTTTCAAATCATTAAACTGATCTTCTTTATCACCGATAAGCGCTTTACTACCTTTCGATTTTTTCTGAGCTAGTTGAATTTCGAGGCGTTGTAATTCGATTTCTTTAGTTAATGCTTCGAATTCTCTATTATTTGAAACCTCATTCTGTTGCGATTCATACTTCAAGATTAAGGTTTCGGCTTCTTTCTCTGTATTTGCATACCGAGCAATTTCGTCCTGATACTTCTTGATTGTTCCTTCCAAATTGGAGAGTCGGGTTTTAAGTCCGATTATCTCATCTTCGAGGTCATTCACTTCCATAGGAAGTTCACCTTTCAGTACTGCAATTTCGTCAATTTTAGAATCGATTTTTTGTAGTACGAACAAACCTCTAAGCTTTTGTTCAACAGTCAATTCTTTAGATTTTGCCATAAGTCTGAATATTATTTTTCTAATTGAATGAAAAACAGGGATTTGTGCCAATTTAATCCAAAATATTTTAAATATATTTTATCGGATTGGTGTTCACTGTCGTCAAATGAACTGCAAAGGTACTAAATTTCTTTGTTATAAACTCATTAAGTAATTGAATTGTAAACTGTTCGCTTTCATAATGACCAATGTCTGCAATAATGATCTTTCCATCTGCATCAAAGAACTCATGATACTTATAATCTGAAGTGATAAAGACATCCGCTCCTGCACGGATCGCAGATTTCAGTAGAAAACCACCAGCACCACCGCAAACGGCGACTCGATTTACTTTTCTACCAGCGAGTGGTGTGTACTTTACACAGCTTGTTTTCATTGCTTTCTTAACGAACTTTAGGAAGGTGAGTGGCGGCATCGCCTCTGGTAAATTACCAATCATTCCCGATCCAATTCTAGGATGTATTGCTTCTATTGGGATGATATCGACCACTGTTTCTCTGTTACCGTTGGCCTTTCTCAGCGTTTGTAGCACATTTCGTTCAGCAGCTTGATGGTAGTTGACTTCCATCCGAACGGAAGGCAACGCTTCTCCATTGGCAGCACTGGCTCCGACAGAGGTATAAACGCTTCCTTCTACAACTCCAATACTATCTGAGTCAATCGCCAAAAGTGCCTTACGGATGGTTGCAACGTGCTTCAAATCCACTTGAGCATATAGTTTCTTCAATTTTTGTTTAGGCGCCAAAATCCTTGTGTTTTCCAGCTTCAATCGTTCACAGATTTTAGCATTTACACCATGAGAGACGTTGTCGAGATTGGTATGTGCAGCATAGATCGCAATATCATTTTTGATCGCCTTTATGACTACCCGTTCTACATAGTTAGCCCCATTAAATCGCTTTAGTCCTTTAAAGACAATAGGGTGATGCGCAATAACCAGATTGCAGTTTTTTCGAATGGCTTCTTCGATTACTGCTTCCGTAGAGTCTAGGCATAGCAATACACCAGTGACTTCCTGGTCATGACTGCCAACGATTAAGCCTGCATTGTCATAACTTTCCTGATAAGATGGTGGGGCGATTGATTCTAAATAGTTTACAATGTTTCTAATTTTCACTGGATACTATTTTAGTAGCATGATTATAATGCCCAGTATTCGAATGCCGAAACATCCTCATCGAGATAAATACCTTTTACATCGATTAACACTGGATTGTTATTGGTAATAGACTCGAAATATACGGGTCCTAAATCCTGATATTCACTATGATTTACCGCTACGATTATGGCATCGTAGTCCTTTCCAATTGTTTCTTTAAGGCCAAATCCTGCTACCACTTTCAGTTCATCTGAAGAGGCGTGGGGATCGTGCACATCTACTGCAACACTGTAATCTCCTAGTTCTTTTACGAGATCAATGACTTTAGAGTTACGCATATCACTTACATTTTCCTTGAAGGTGATGCCCATGACTAGTACTTTCGAGCCTCCCGGATCTTTTCCTTTATTGATAAGCATTTGTACGGTTCGCTTGGCGACGTAAGCTGCCATCTGGTCATTTATTCTTCTACCACTCAAGATGACTTGTGGGTCGTATCCTAGTTGTTTCGCCTTGTGGGTAAGGTAGTAAGGATCTACACCAATGCAGTGCCCGCCTACAAGTCCGGGGTAGAATTTAAGAAAATTCCATTTGGTTCCTGCTGCTTTGATAACGGAATGCGTATTAATGCCCATTTTTTGAAAAATGATAGATAATTCATTCATAAAAGAAATATTTAAATCTCTTTGTGAATTTTCGACCACCTTTGCTGCTTCTGCGACTTTTATTGTTTCTGCCTCATAAATGCCTGCTGTGATAATTGCACCATAAATCGCTGCGATCTCTTTCAACGCTTCTGCATCACTTCCAGAAACAATTTTAGTAATGGTAGCAATAGTATTTTTCTTATCACCTGGATTAATTCTCTCTGGTGAATATCCTAATTTAAAGTCTCCTAGTTTCAAACCGGAGTGCTCTTCTAGTATTGGCAGACAATCTTCTTCCGTACAGCCTGGGTAAACAGTTGACTCATAAACCACATAGTCTCCTTTTTTCAGTGCTTTGCCAAGCATTGTGGATGCGCTAACCAAAGGTCCAAGGTTGGGTACTTTGTGAGTGTCGACGGGAGTCGGTACTGCTACAACAAAAAAGTGTGCCGCTTTCAAGTCATCTGGGTTTGCAGTGAACTCAATATCTATATCATGGAACGCGTCTCCATCCAGTTCATTGGAAGGGTCGACACCGTTTTGCATCATTTTGACCCGGTCACTGTTGATGTCAAACCCAATGACGCTAAACTGTTTTGCAAATTCTATGGCAATCGGTAGACCAACATACCCAAGTCCGACCACTGCTATTTTCTTTTCTTTGGCTTGTAACGCTTTAAACATTTGCTAGAATTTGACGCAAATATATACAATTTGTAAGTATTGCAGATGGGAATGCGTGGATGATTTACAAGAAATTTCACCGAATGGGTTGTTTTTCAATTGTCTTACGTTGCTTGACATCATTAGAGAGGAGATTGCATAACCAATTGTTGCAGCAAATTCGCCCCTAGGCAGCAATATGCAAAATTAAAACGTTATTTAAGCACATTCACTTATCATTCATAGTTTTCAGTAATCAAACTACTATTACCTAAAACTTTAAACTCTGATGATGAAAGAATTAATTACTCTAACAATCCTTTTTACGGTATTGGTTATAGCAATGCCAAGCGCTTATGCTGATAATTCAAATTTTAATAGCGATCCTCCTCCTTGCCCTTTGCAGCTAACTGCGTTGTCCTATCCAGCTAATTGTACCTTTGCAAATTGTAATGGATCAATTACTGTCTCAGTAACTGGAGGCGTTCCGCCATACACATATTCCCCTGCTCTAGATAGTTTATGTCCAGGGACTTACATTGTAAGTGTTACAGATGCTGTAGGTTGCACTGCTACCAAACGAAGGACTGTATGGCTGGATTCAGGGTTTTGGTTGACTCCAGAATCTTCCCCCGCAACTACGATTGGCGGAAGTGACGGTTCAGCAACCGTATTGATCTCTGCTGCTCTGACGCCAACCGTCCTGTGGAATACTGGAGAAACCACACCAACTATTTCCAATTTGTCTCAAGGCAAATATACTGTTACGGTAACAGATGGTAATGGTTGTGAGTCCTCTACAAGCATCCAAGTTTTTGAAGGTTGTGGTGCAGTGACGACTACTTCCACACCTGTGACTGCTCCTGGAAACAATGATGGTTCGGCCTCAGTTTCTACTGGTTCGGGTACGCCTCCAATCACATACTTCTGGAGCAATGGCGCTGTGGGGCAACACATTACCAACTTATCTCCTGGTATCTATTGTGTTACAGTGGTTGATGCTGCGGGATGTGCTGCAATAGTATGCGTGAACATAGGCGGCGGAACATTAAACACAAGAGGCATTGAACCTCTGGAATCTGTTACACTCTACCCCAATCCTGCATCTGATGTCTTATTTCTGAGTACTGAGTTTAAGAGCCCCGTGCACTTAGAAGTCCGACTGTTGTCTCTTGCCGGACAAGCGATACGACGGTATTATTATCCGGAAGGTAATGCTCAATCGACTAAGGAAGTTGATATTTCGGATTTGCCTGCTGGCATGTATTTGCTTGAACTGCAAGTTGGTAATCAAAGGCAAGTAGAAAAATTTATAAAGTTTTAATAGTAAGTTAGTATTAGTAAGGCATTTACGACTTAAAGAAGTCGTAGATGCTTTTTTGATTATCAATATTTTAATAAGAAATTGTCATCACAAATGTTCTGTTGAATATTCCATTTCTTTAGCTTATCGCTGAATAATTTTAATTTATTTTCCTTAAACACTAGAATATTTGATAGTAAGATTCTACTTATATTTCTTAGTGTGTATCCTTCCTTCAGAGAATTTATCCCTACCGCATTCCTTCAGCAACAGTTATCTTACTCCCCTTCAATCTTATCATTTTTTGACTAGTGTGATATGCTTTGTTATGAGATAGCTGTTCCCCACATGCTGCGCAGATCCCTACTTTTCCCGCACCACCTTTACAACCTTTTGGGCAGGTATAGTGCCAAACGCCGTCGGTGTTTTGAGCTGGTTCGGCAAGTGTTTTCTTAATACGAGTATCAGTAGTAGATGGAGTCTTTTCTTCTAGGATTTGTGTAGTACTTTTTTCCTTTTTACAGGTTCAACATCTTTTATGACGGGTTACTTTTTTGGAATCAATTTCCCAAAAGCATCATATTCTTTACCACCAAGATTATGAGTTTTCATTTTACCAGATCCGTTTGCAAAGTATCTTCTGCTTTTGGTGGCGACAACGATCTTACCGGTTTTGTCAATAAGCTGGTATTCATCACCAGTTTCAACAAAGGCAATTCCATTTTCAAAGGGTTTAGCGCTAATGTAGGTAAGGGGAATCACAATATTATTTTTGGTGTCAACGTAACCGGATAGACCCTTGTCATTTTCAACAATAGCTAAACCTTCTTGAAAACTAAAGGCATCGTTGTAGATAAGTGGAACAATTATTTCTCCTGAAACATCTATAAAACCGTATTTTCCGTTAAATTTAGATAATAATAATCCATCAGATGGGTCTTCTAGTATTTTTGTGACGCCTTCGATCTTCTTGAGTTTCCCCTTACGGTTTATAGTATAGTTTACCTTATCTGAATCAATAGCGTGTGCATATTCTTGACTAACGTTCCAAATCGTTTCCAACTCAACATCTGACAGTTGCTTAAGTGTGGTGGCATCATAAGTGAAAAAGCCCTTTTCTTCGTGTGGTCTCATAAATACAAGGCCATTGCTAGTTTCAAATACATCTAGCATGGTTAAACTATCCAAGCTTTTTGTTGCCATGTTTAGGTGGTAAAAGGTTTCATTTTCTATGAAAAAACGATTGCCAATGCGTTCGAGTGGTTTGATATCAATTCTAAAAACCTCTTTCGCTTGTTCGTCCATGAAAATGATATGCTCTGTGGTTTGATTGATCAGTACATCTTTGTAACGGGTATTGTTTGTTGCTGTAAAGGAAACTGTATCAGCCCCTTCTTCAGTCTCAATGTAGAGCATTATTTTATCAACGTTACCATTAAAATAGATCCTTTTATGATAGACTCCATCATTGTCCTTAGGTGGTTTTATTTTTGAGACTTGCTTTCTTAAATACTTTTTAATCTGCTGCGTATCTTTAAATTGATCCTTTTTTAATTTGCTCTGGACGTTTTCTAAAATGGTGAGCATTGATGACAGTTCTTTACCAGAATTGTTGTCGGAAGTGGGAGCATACGAGCTACTACTTTCGCTTAAGGGTTTTCCATTACTGTTTAATCCTCTGATATAAATTTCGTTGGTAAAATCGTCACTGATAGTTAGGTATACGTGGTTATTTTCTAGTTTTTTAACTTTTACAACGCCCTCCTTATAATTTATCTTTTTGGTATTCTTGGTAATTAACAGGGAATCATATGCCTTTGTATAACGAATTTCATAATCGATATCAACACTATCGACAACTTTCATGTCACCCCATTCTTTTTTGAAAAAGAAACTAATCTCATTGTCACTAATTCCTTCTGAGGTCGTTGTCCCATCTTTAAAGTAAATTTTCTTCGGTGTAAATATTTCCGCTACACCTTCTTCCGTTCGAATCGTATTCCAGACTTCATTTCCTATCTTTTGAAATTCTAAGTAAGACTTTCCTGCTTCAAAAACTTGAGAAAAGCCGATATCTTCGAACTGGCTGGTGAGAAGTGGTATTGCAGAAATGTCAATATTAAACGGTTCAGAAAAACGTTCTTCTTCTGTTGGAATAGATTGGATTTTTTCTTGTGAAGGTTGAAAAAAGCCCATAAAAGACTTTAGTCCTGATATTCCTTCATCTAACTCTTTCTCTAATTCTTCTAGAGAAGTATTCTCCAATTCTTCTAGAGAAGTATTCTCCAATTCTTCTAGGAAAGTTTCCATCTCACTAGTCAATACCTGTGCTTTTGTTTGAGAAATTGTACACATTAGAAAAGGGATAAATAGTAGTAAGTACTTTTTCATTTTATTGGTTCTTGGGTGTTAAGTTGAGGGATTTTAGATAATAGATTTCAGAGCGCCAAACATTTTAAAATAGATATCGAATAAGATAGGTAATAATGTCAAAAGATTGCACTAAAGAGCATATCGCTTGATTTTTTTCCACCTAAAATCCAAAACGGTAAGCATTCCTTTTTTTGAAAGGGTCTTCGATCCAAAAAAGTAGCAACTTAGTAGCTGAAATTCGCATTTCATTAAAGTTGGTATAACTATAGTCAACTGAATTCATCAATCCCCAATGGGCGGTCTATGGTTTTTCAGTAACTTTATCAAAAAGTGAAATAGGTTTCGAAAAGTTTTTTGATAAAAAAAGTATTAGTGATAATTAAGGTGTCATGATTTTTTTCTAAATCCTATTAATAAATTTATTACAAATTCAAATTTAAACATGCTCCCATTTATTCATTTTACAATTGCCTCACTATTATCGCTTAGGGTATTGTCTCGTGATAATTTGCGTTCCACATCTCGTTTAACCTGGTTGTTGGTTCTCACTTTCTTGCCATTTTTAGGGGGTATTCTATATCTTTTGCTTGGAGAAATCAATTTGGGACATATTACGAATGACCGTGCCAAAGCCGTCTATGACCTAATAGATCTTAAGAAAAAACAACTTTATATTTCAAAAGCGGCTCTTGCAAATGTCAATCCTAACTATGTCCCGGCATTCGAATTTGCGACATCCATCAATGGCTTCAATACGACAATAGGCAATAAAGCTGAGCTTATGGCAAACGGTGATGTTGCGAGATCAAGGCTTATTGAAGATGTTGAAAATTCTAGCCATTCTGTAAACATCTTATATTACATCTGGTTGGATGATAAGACAGGTACTGATCTTGCAAACGCCTTGATAAGAGCTGCAGAACGAGGAGTTGTGTGCCGGGTGATGATCGATGGACTGGGTTCTCGCAATTTTATAAAATCAAAAATTTGGTCAGAAATGAAAAAGGCTGGTGTAAGAACATCGGTTGCATTTCCCTTAAATCACCTATTAAAAACAATTTTTACAAGTCGTTTCGATCTAAGAAATCACCGTAAAATTGCGATTATTGATAATAAAATCACTTACTGTGGAAGTCAGAATTGTGCTGATGAAGAATTTCTTATCAAAGCGAAATATGCTCCATGGGTTGATATTCTATTGAGATTTGAAGGTCCAGTAGTAGCTCAAAATCTATTATTATTCGCTAGTGATTGGCTTTTAAAAGAAGAAGACGATATCGAATCTTTCATTATCAAATCCGATAATAAAGATGATGGATTTGTAGCTCAAGTTTGGGGTGATGGGCCTACGATTCGTGCCACTACGACCCCTCAGATGTTTTGCACAGTAATCAATCAAGCACGAGAGAGCTTGACGATTTCAACGCCGTATTTTGTTCCTGACGAAATAGTATTGTCTGCCCTTTGTGCTGCTGCCTATCGTGGAGTCAAAGTCACCATTATATTTCCAGCAAATAATGATAGCTGGATTGTTGGTGCTGCAAGTAAAAGTCATTATGGTGAGATGTTAGATGCTGGCATTGTTATCTACGAATATGAAAAAGGACTCCTTCATGCAAAAACATTGACAATAGATGGTCTCATCTCTCTGATAGGGTCAACTAATTTGGATTTACGAAGTTTCGAATTAAATTATGAGAACAATATTCTGCTTCAAGATGCACCAATCACTCAAGCAATCTATAAAAGACAAATGGATTACATTTCCAGCTCTCGCTTAGTTAATCCTGAAGTCGTTGCTAACTGGTCATTATCCAAACGTATTCTGCATAATATCATTGCGACGCTAGGGCCTGTTCTTTAATTTTTCTATGTTGATATTTACCCTCACTAAGTGAATTGCTTTAAATTTACTTATATATTGAAACAATTTCAATAAGCATGATTAAGCAACACATTTTAAACAATATTTTTTGAGTAAATTAATCTTATAAATTGGATACAACGTTTAAAGTAGCCTCCTATAATATCAGAAAAGCAGTTGGATTGGATTGGAAGCGCAATCCAAAACGGATATTGCAAGTATGTGATCAGATTAATCCCGATATTCTCATCTTGCAAGAAGTTGATAAAGGGTTAGGTGCACGATCAGGTGTTTTTGACGCTGATTATTTGAAACAATATCACGAATATAATATCGCAAGTGTAGCGCATAACAATGTCAGTCATGGCTGCGTAAAGAAAGTCAATCTCAATTCCCTCAAGTTTCTCTACCCTTTTTAATATTGAGTAGTCCCAAGATACGCGAGAGGGGAGTTTGATATGCGAAAGGCCATTTACTTGTATCGATTTGGTGAATAATGCTAGATCGGGGTCATGTAAAGATGTTGCATCAATTCTATTTACTGCATTTATTTCTTTTAAAATGCACTCAAATTCATTCTGATCACGAGTTAACCTTATGTATCTACTTCCCAGGAGTTTAATATAAAATCCTTTAGTGAATTGCAAAATATTTCAATTTTTTCATCATCATTCTTATAGGAGAAATCATCTTGATCTCCATCAATATTTCTGTATACTTTAGAATTCAGCGTAAAAATGGTAGCAGAACTATTATTTTGATTTTTGAGCTTGATTTTCATTAGTAGAAAAGTTAAACTGGAAGGTTATATATTCAACGTGTGTATACCCAGCGTGCGAATGACCAAGCAACAACAATTACCCGAGATTAAGCACAATGAATAGCAGCAATAAAAATAATAAATTTTCAAACAATATTAATTTTATTGATGCGATGAATAAATAATCCTAAGTAAAAAGTTCAACATTCAACGCTAGGAAGGAGCATGATTGGAGTATACTTTTGTTGTATGCCTCTTCCTGCGCGTTGGGTCATATTGTAGCTTCGCTACCATATGTGAGTTTTGTGGGTGGCCTGAAATTTTCATGGTCATAGTAACATTTCGTTAAACGCATCCCCGCTACTGAGTTGCGTTTATTTCCTATATACAAGATACTATTTCCATATAGTATCTAACAGTTTTTTAAAATCTTTATTGCCACCCTTGAAAATTGGCCCAGTAATCTGCAAATAGTTGGAATACTGCTACAGTGCGGAAATCAACCTTAATTTTAGACAACAATGACTACAAACCTGTTTTCATCCTAGTTGAATGCGGGAACAATTATCTAGCGGTATTTACAGTCGAACACTCTCAACCCCACCTATCAGTAATTAATAGTATTTAAAATCTTAGCTGAGCGCCTAAGAAGATACTTAGACCAGTTTCTTTTTTATAACCAAGTCTTAATCCCGCGCCGAATTCGGGTTTGTTTTCCATTTTTCGGATCTTTTTGGCCATACTTATTGCCTTGGTTACTGCTTTGACGTTTCCTTTGTTGTCTTCTGCATATTTCAAAGGATCATCAATGGCCGAAGACAGGGAACCAAGGGAATTTAAACCTTCCGCCGCAGCATTAAACGTATTACTGACATCCTCTTGACTAGGTCTTAGTGACGCGCCATAGCCCACAGACAGGCCAAAGCTATCATCTTTAAGGTTATAGTTAGACCCCCAATTAAAATCTTTGTATTCACCTCCATAGGAAAGATTGGAGGATTTCATATTGTATCCCATTGTGTGGTTCAAATCTCCATGATCCAGATTTAATGAGGCTGCGCCATCGTAGTCAAGTTCAAATTTAGTGCTTAGTGATTTTGCTTGATGGGAAATACTGACTCCATTTTTATCTGCGCTAATTCCCATTTGAAATAGTTCGATTTGGAGTTCTGGAGGTAATAAGTCAAAGCTTATATCAAAATTATCATCCGTTTGATTTTCCCCATTATTTTTGTCTTTCTCCCCTTCCTTTTTATCAGGATCGTTTTCGGAAGCCTCAGCAAAATTAATGGGTGGCGGTGATAAGCTTGCTTCTTTAGAAGTCGGTTCTGTGACTTCTGTGTTTGCAGCAGCATTACTTACTTGATTCGCTTTTTTATCTTTATCTGTTTTCACCATTAGAACTGACTTTATGATACAGTTAAATATAACAAAAACATTCTAATCTATCTTACTCTTTATTAATAATTGTAATGTAATCTTTTGGAAAACTAAGCAATTTAAGCACTTCACTGCAGTAATTTAAAGGATTGTTGTGCTAACTTTATGTTCCTTTAAATTTGCAGCAAGCTCTTCAGCCTCCTTTCTATCCTTAAATACAGCAATTACATTTTGATTAAAGAATACATATTTATCACCAATGTTTTCAAAGGTTTTTCCTTTCTTTTTGCAATTGGATTCCCATATTGTTGTGGCTTTTTCTATAGAACAATTCTGATGTTTTGCAATAATAGGAATAACTGTTTTATCGCCTCGGGTTTCCATAAATAAACTAAACTCCTGTTGTGCTGCTTTCTCTAATCCCTGAGCTTCTAATAAAGAGATAATCTTTTTGTCACTAGCTGCATTTAACAAGTTGGCCCCAATAAACATTTTCTTGCCTAAATTGGCTTTACTTAGTGTTTGATGAATGGCGGCACCCGCTTCAATAAAGAGTTTTACAGCTTTTTCGTTTCCTGTATGAGCGGCTTCAAACAAGGCATTCCAATCACCGTATTTCGGATTGAACTCAGGCGCAGTTTTACTCCCTGGATGCTTAAGCAATAGTTTTAATAATGGAACATCCTGAACGATATAAAACAATTCTGTAGAATGCTTTGCAAGTGTCCCGCCGGTATAAAATTCAGCGCCTTGTTCTAGTAAGTATTGTATGACTTTCTTTAATGTTGGTTGATATTTCTTTTTATGCTTATTGTCAATCCAACTTCCATACCTATTGATAGCGCGTCCCAGTGCACTTATATTTAAATCACTGCGTTGGTTAATATCAGCACCTTGTTCGACTAAGAGTTTTACATTTTCTAAATTGTTGACAGCATATGCCAATACAGATTCCTCCTTATTCGGGGCATAATTAACATCAGCACCTTGTTCAATTAAATATAGAATAACTTGATCGACATGATCCTTTTTTACTAGTTTATGCAGTAGTGTTTCACCGTACTTGTTGCTACAGTGTAGGTCTGCGCCATGCTCTATAAGGATTTTACATAACGCTATTTTCTTTTCTTGATCCGTTGAATCAAACCGGGATACTTCGATAATTGGATAATTGTTATAACCATCTGGTTGGTTGATATTAGTAAGGGTTTTGGCAATCTTTTTTACAACAGGAATATTTCCACCTTCAACAGCCAAAACTAGATCAAAAATAAGTTCTGTTTCATCCTTTTTTTTCTTCGAAAACTTGATATGCTTTATCGCAGCCTGAAATTCTTTATCGTCCCAGTTCTCTGTGGCATAGTTTAAGATAAGACCATCTACATCTTCCGCTTCTTTATAATAGCGCATGGACAGGTCATCATTCAGTTTTTTCGTTTCTTTTGCCATCCCCTTATTCCCATAGAACGCTTCTTTAAAGAATCGTTCTTTTCTATCTTGGTTTTCATTTAAATGCATATTAAATGCCTGCACGAATTCGGCACCTTTTTGAGCACCAATAATACGAAATGCGGGTTCAAATAAATCGTAATCAAAGTTGCCTCGCAAGTTAAAAAACAGTTGTGCCAAGCCACCATTTTTGATTTCGCCATCCATACGCATGCATAACCAAATGGTACGGGCAATAAGGTTTTGTTGTAAGTACTTATCCGAAGAAAGACTTACTTTTGAATGTGTGTCCTCAAAAATGGGAAACAAGTCTTGTGTGCTATATAATTCCATATAAAAAAATGAATTTTTAACCCGGATTATGCGAATACTTTTGCGTCTATCATTGCCTGGAAGGTCTCTTCCATTGTTTCTTTCAATGGTCTAAAAGTGAGCCCTAAATCTTTCTTAATCTTCGAGTTATCTGCCTTCCAAGGAATGTTAACATTGTTGCGAACGAATTTCCTAGTAAATAAGGGATCTGTCATTGGTCCTACAATCATCAGCAACCACTTTGGCAAGGCTCTTTTAGGAATTGGATAATCTTTACCAAACTTATTTTGTAGCACTAACCCCATCTCCAGAAAATTTGAGTTGTGTGCAGCAGTGATATAACGACCACTGGCCTCCGGAATAAATCCTGCGTTGTAGTGGGCAGTAGCCACATCTCGGACATCAACAATTCCCACACCGATTTTTGGAGCGCCCATTTTCATAGTACCGTCGCCTACTTGCTTCATCACATCAAACGTAGCAGAGGTGACAGCACTGGGATTGAGCGGTGGGCCCATCACAAAACAAGGATTAATCGTAACAAGATCCCACTGGGTTTGTTGTTTGCTCATTTCCCATGCCTTCTTCTCGGCAAGTGTTTTCGAGTAAGAATAGGGCTGGTAGTCTAAGGACGCTGTGGTATTCCAAATGGCTTCAGTCAACACACCTTCTGGAGCATTCTGACAGTCAATAGCATCTGTGTATATGGCAGCACAGCTACTCGTAACTACAATTCGCTTGACTGTGGGGGTTTGATTGGCACTTTCCAGTACGTTGGCAGTACCATTTACCGCAGGATCGATCAACTCTTCTTGAGCATTTTCGAATTTTGTAATAAATGGAGAAGCGGTATGATAAATCAACTCACACCCTTGCATTGCTTCCTTATAAGAGCCATTTACCAATAAATCTGATTTGAAGTATTTGATGCTACCTGGAGAAGCTTGAGCCAATTGCTCTAGGTGTCCAATTTTGTTTTGATTGTTGGTGTCTCTAACTGCAGCGTGTACCGTTAGGCCTTCTTCAAGCAACTTTTTGATGAGCCATCCTGCTACATATCCTGTTGCTCCAGTGACCATTACTGGTTTTGATTTATTGATTTCTGCCATGTTTAATTAGTTAATATGAAGAACAAATTTACTTATTACATTCTTTTATAACGAATAATATTTTTTTTGTTCAAACTCCCTTACCTTTGACAAGTTCTGATAAAACACTCCAACCTACTGCATATTCGGGTATAAGAGGATGCGGACAAGTGGTGGTGCAGATCGCCGCCCGGTTGGTTGATAGAACGTAGAGCGCATTGAATACGACTCTACGCCGAACGACGCGGTGAGACAGGCATGGTTCCTAAATAATTAACGCTTCGCTAATGAACAATGACTGTAGTGCTAAAGTCTTATACAAAAGTCGAGATGACAGTGGTTCCAGGTTGAAAAAGCGCTTTTTGAAGAAACTGGCACCTGACATAGTAAATAAAAAACTGACAATTTGTCCGATTTTAAATTAATTTCATAAAAAAACTGGCACAGAAAACTTTAAAAACCGAAATAGTTTCCTAATTTTTGTTTGGTTAGGTTAATAAGTATAAAATATTGTTTTGCAAATCGGCAAAATCTTGTATTTACTTGTCATTTTGTTCTGGATGGAGTCTAAAACAAAGGCTATTACTAGCATGGTTATTGTTGTTTAAGATAATAATTAATTAATTGTTTGAAATTTAAAAAGAGCTAATAATGGAAGATCTATTTAAAAAAGTAATTTACACAGGAGTAGGATTAGTTTCAACAACCGCTGAAAAAATCCAAACTAACATTGATGAATTGGTAAAGAAAGGGTCACTTTCAGAAGAAGAAGGAAAGAAAGTAGTTGAAGATATTTTAGAAAACACAGAATCTAAGAAGGAAGAATTCGAAGGCAAGTTGAAAGAAATGATCAACAATGCAATAGCGGCATTAAACTTACCATCCAAATCTGATATCGACAGTTTATTATCAAGAATCGATGAATTGGAGACTAAGGCTAAAAAGAAAAAGTAATTTTTCGTAATAACGAAAAGTATTAAACTATTTTAAAGACTAACCGTATATAACAATTGCTTCAGGATAAGTCTTGAAAAACTTACACTGGCTATTAACAATAATCTAATTTAAAATTAAATATCATGGCAGATTTACTAAAAAAAATCATCTACACAGGCGTAGGCATCGTAACTACAGCTTCTGAAAAATTACAAAAAAACATTGATGACATCTCTGAAAAAGGAGACGAATCAAGAGAAGAAGGAAGAAAGGTTTTTGATGAAATCCTTGACACTACTGAAGCTAAGAAAGAAGAAGTAGAAGGAAAGATGAAGGATATCATTACAAATATCATGAAATCGTTGAACATTCCTACTAAGGATGAATTCAATCAATTAGTTGAGCGTCTTGGAGCATTGGAAGATGCAATCGAAAAATCTCCTAAAGCAAAAACGACTAGAGCTAAGTCTACTGCAAGAAAAGCAACGACTAGAGCTAGATCAACTGCTAAGAAAACAACAACTAGAGCTAAGTCTACTGCTAAGAAAACTACTTCTAGAGCAAAGACTGCAGCTAAGAAAACAACGACTAGAGCTAAGTCTACTGCTAAGAAAGCAACTACAACTGCAAGAAAAACGACTGCTAAGAAAGCACCAACTGCAACGAAGACGACAGCTACTAAAGCTGCAAACACAGCTAAAGACGCGACTAAAGACACCAAAAAGTAAGCTTTAATCATTTGTAATGGAAGATTTATTTAGAAAAGTACTGAAAGCGGGACTTGGCGTTGTTGCCAATACAACCGACAAATTTAAGACTACAGTAAACGACCTTGTTGAAACAGGATCGCTCTCTGAGGACGAAGGAAAACGTGTGATCAATGATCTAATTGACACTACGGAGGCTAAGAAAGAAGCGTTTGAGCAAAAAATCAGTGAACTCCTTAAGGATGTCATGGATAAAATGCAATTACCAAACGCATCGGTTATGAAAACGCTTACCGAACGCATTAGAAAGTTGGAAGAGCAATACGATATCGATGATCCGGAAACGATCATGAAAGGGTAATTGGAAACACTGTAATATAGAAAAGTGCTATAACTTTGGTTATAGCACTTTTTTATTTTCCTATATCAGGTATTTTTGGCATTTAAATTGATCCTATCGTACAAAAAGAAACTATGTACAGCAATAACTTCATCATTTTTACCGTATTGAGTATACTTTTACTCAGTGCTTGCTCTCCAAAGCTGACTCCGTTTACAGAAGAACTGAAAACAACCAACCAATGGTCGGAATCCGATTTAAAGAAAATTCAGTTCTACCTCTCTGAAGATGTCAAAATCCGCAGACAGGTCACAGAAGGTAGTACGGAGATCATCCGTGGCGAAATCAAAATGGAAAACGGTAAAAAGATCGAAGAAATCATCATCCCTAAAGGAACTCCTGGTATCGTTACCACTATGGGAGATGGGAGTAGACTTTCTATCGCTTTTGAAAACGGTAATGAACGATTCCTGATGTTTGGCCCCAACGAAAAACAGAATGGTCGATATACGCTGAGGGCTTCTGAATGGCGCAACCAAATGGGCAAGGTGAATTATGGTGGTAAGACTTATATTACGACGGCTGGAGATGGGTATGCGTGTTTGATGGTGGATCTTAAGAAGATTTCGGATGTGAATGTGAAGTCTAGGGTTGCTAAGGGGAGAACGGTTAATTAGAAGTGATTTAACCTGGATATATAAGTTTTTTGAAGTACTTTATCTCTGAACATGTTTATGGGAGCTAACGGTTGTATTGTAGGAGCTAACAGCTATAATTTATTTGTCTTCGACGAGTCCCTTTTCCTTAATGAAAAGGAACCAAAAATCAAGGCTTTATAGCCTTATCCTAAAATGAAAAGCCATCGCGCATCACAACCCAAGCTGTTCCGCTGCGCTTCACTTCTGGATTGCTTATCCTTCCCAGCTCTTTTTCATTTCTTAACGGTTAATTCTATAAGGCCTGCCTTCCGTTGCAGCAGGCAGGCCGGAAGCCGCTATAATATCAGACAAAAGTGGCTAGTTGAGCGACCTTTGACATCCTTACTTATAGAAGATTTCGGATGTGAATGTGAAGTCTAGGGTTGCTAAGGGGAGAACGGTTAATTAGGATAGAGAAAAGATAGTTGTTAGAAGCCTAACTAAAAACATATCACTCGGAACTAAACTTTAATAGCAAAGCGTTTGTAAATGGCGAAGCGTGGGTAATAGTGCAGCGTGTGCTGATCCATACCAATAACAATTTCCTACACACCGAACTTTGATCTAATCAAGAAAAAACCGACCTTTGTAGTTGAAGATTACGTAACTTTCTATCATGACACCACAATCTGTTGCATTTTATACGCTAGGCTGTAAGCTGAACTACTCGGAGACCTCGACCATTGCGAGGCTTTTTGAGGAAGCAGGCTATGGCGTCAACAAGTTTGAAGCTGGGGCTGATATCTATGTGATTAACACGTGTTCGGTAACGGAGTTTGCGGATCGTAAATGTAGGAAAACAGTACGACAGGCACTGCGTAAAGCGCCACACGCTTTTGTAGTTGTGATTGGCTGTTATGCGCAGCTAAAACCGAAGGAAATTGCAGATATTCCTGGTGTCGACTTGGTGCTCGGTGCTTCCGAAAAATTTAATCTACTTCAACACGTAGAAGACTTGACTAAAGCACCTGGCAAGGGTATGGTGGTCGCGGGAGCGGTCAACCAAGCCAATGAGTTTATTAATTCTTACTCTTTTGGGGATCGGACGCGCTCTTTTCTCAAGGTGCAAGACGGTTGTAATTACAATTGCTCGTTTTGCACTATTCCACTAGCACGAGGCAGTAGTAGAAGTGACACGATTGAAAACGCAGTTGCTAATGCGCATAAAATAGCGGAGAAAGGCGTCAAGGAGATTGTTCTGACTGGTGTTAACCTAGGAGATTTTGGTAATGGGACTGAAGTTATTGAAGGCACTCGCCCTAAGAAGGAAGCGCTGTTTATCGATCTTATTCAGGAGTTGGACAAGGTGGAAGGGATTGAGCGGATTCGCATCTCGTCTATTGAGCCCAATCTACTGACCAATGAGATTATTCAGTTTGTGGCGGGCTCTCAGCGCTTTGTGCCGCACTTTCATATCCCATTGCAATCGGGTAATAACAAGCAACTGAAGGACATGCGCCGCCGCTACAAGCGAGAACTGTATGCTGACCGTGTGAAGGTGATCCGTGAACTGATGCCGCATTGCTGTATTGGGGTTGACGTGATTGTTGGATTTCCTGGGGAGACGGAGGCCGATTTCCTAGAAACTTATCAGTTTATCAATGAATTGGATGTCTCGTATCTGCATGTCTTTACTTACTCCGAACGTGCTAACACGCTTGCTGCTGAGATGGGGGCTATTGTTCCTGTTGCAGAACGCCGCCGGCGCAACGAAATGCTGAGAATCTTATCGGAGAAGAAAAAACGGTATTTCTACGAGCAATTTGTAGGGCAAACGCGAACACTGTTACTAGAAGAAAGCAAGGAGACGGGTTACTTGACTGGGTTTACTGATAACTATCTGAAGGTGCGCATTCCTCGGAACGATTTGATTGTGAATGGACTGATGACTGTTGAGCTGTTGTCTCTGGGCGGTGATGGGTTGTTTGAGGGGGCTGAGAGTCTGGTGACTGAGGGCTGATGTCTGTTTGGTGTTTAATTTATCAAGGTGTCCTAAGAACAATACAATCTCTTGGGTCCATACCATATTCATTTTCACCTTTTTTACCTTTCGCGAATGCGAGATAAAAGACAATCAATTTCCCATAATAACCATTTTCCCTTTCTATATCATGATATCTCCTAACGCAAATAGCAATGAATAGCCAAATTATTAGAACCACCATTCCAATATTAATCCAACTTAATAAAAAATCCCTTGTATTTATAGTTGAAATAATAGCTAATAAAAAAACATACACAATCGAGCTAGCAATATAGTCTCTTCTTGTTGCTCTACCTTTAAAACTAAGTAATTTTACTTATTCATTTTTATTGATTTAAAGCCACTAATAATAGTTCTAATCTCTATATCTTAGGAGCTCTTTTTAATTGAATGTAAAACGGTTTTTATTTTGAATTAATTTTGAAGGGAAACAATCAGCGTAGGCAAAAACAAACTACTGCTTTTGCCCACTTCTGAAAAAAAGGTTTTATTTATGTGTTCCACTGATGTATATCGCGCAAAAGGATCCAGTCCGTCTCACACAATTTCCTAGTATTTTTCTATGGTGCGCTAAATAGTAGGTACCTCCTCCTCTGTATGAAGGTGCGTCAGTTGATTCGTCCACTCGAACAACGTCTTCTCCATAAATCGCCTTCATCAATTCGTCCAATTGTCTTTCATTTAGTGTCTCTGCTAATGGCTCGAAGCTTCCACTTACTAGTTGGTCATCTTCCCAAATCAAGGTAGCATCAAAGGCTCTTAATTCCTTATCAGACACTAAATTAAGGGGGTATTCAGAAGGACTAATTACACGTAGTAGTGATAATGACGTTACGTTTTCTGTGGTTTGAATTTCTTCTTTGCTGCAAGAGAAAATAGTAAGCGTTGTTAAAAGCAAGGCAATCGTGGTTAAAAATGTGTTTTTCATGATTTTTTTTTAATGATTAAAAAGAGTCTCAAACAATATTTTTCAAGGCAAAACTTGAAAGAATTCTCAACCAGTATCCCTTATGAGGGTGGTGGGTAAACATAAATTGGCTTTTTCTTTTGTAAACTTATTGTATTTGCCTTTTGAATGAAGAGCAGAAAACTCTCAATTCTCACTATTGGAAGTCAATCCAATAAGTCTGGATTATATTCCATTTCACGGGTAAATCGAAATTATGAATTCATAAAAATTTATCGTTAAATGAGCTGTGTACACTAATAAAATGCTTTGTCTTTTTGATTGAATGAGCCCCAATGGGATTCCAATAAGCAGCCCAGTCGCAACAATATACCAAAACCCACCGAGCCAATGCAATACGCCAAAAAAGAAAGCCGTAATTAAGATTGTAGCTATTTCACTATAACGTTTGTTCAGTTTCTTGAAAGCTATATTTCGATAAATATTTTCTTCTACAAAAGGAGCTAGGATTATGTTTGAAACAAAAAATAGTAAAGGCATCCCACCAACACTATTACTCGTTTCTCCAACAGGCACATAATCGCCAAAATGAGTTTGTAAGTAGGTAATAAAATCTATAATTCCGAGATGGAAATAACCTATTGCAATTGCTAGCCCTAATAAAACACCTCCAATCGAATCCTTGATAAATTGCGGGCTTTTAAATGTTTGACAGAAAATGTTTTGCTGATTTTTTCTACTGTAAACCAATAGCATAACTAGCATTCAAAGCTGGGACATGAACAATATAAAGGGAATGGATTCCGTTATTTTTACTGAAATTTGTTCCTCCGTTAATTGATTGGCGCCATAATAAACCAAGCAACTAATTAATGAAGACAAAAAGATTAACGGAGGGAAGATTAGAAGTGCCCAAATTCCTAATTTACTATTCATCTTCAAAATTGTTTGCGATCCAAGTAACTATTGAA
>Ga0209186_1000040_pt1 | contig 97533 bp, 81 predicted proteins | sample SidtaG_FD_187426 | JGI IMG/M metagenome (GOLD analysis project Ga0209186, IMG submission 187426) | Marine algal microbial communities from Sidmouth, United Kingdom - Sidmouth_Male2 metaG (SPAdes) (version 2) | ecosystem: Host-associated > Algae > Red algae > Unclassified | place: Sidmouth... | reverse complement strand
AAAGATGTTTTGAGTCAAAGCCGACAAAAGCGTTTCCCTACAGCATGGTTCAACTAACATCCTTACGCCATCTTTTAATTGGTGCGTATCGTGTGATGTTTGTGCTGGATGGCGTAGGGATGCCTATTTACTTTGTAACGATTTCCTATTCAGATAGAATGAAAACTTTCAAATTAATCAAAACCGAATAGCTATGAATAAAATACCATTCATTATCATCTTAATGGCATTTATCTTGACGGTCTCAATTGCTTGTAAAGATAGTTTTTATACACAAATCGTTCCTATCAACAATAATGATTTACCCCATGAATGCAATGGATTAATAGGAGATATCAATCTTTCATGGAAGAAAAGCAAACGATTTGGATATTATCAATCAAAACGAGATTTCATCTTTAAGGAATTGGTTATAAAATATTTATTAAAGAAGAAATGTTTTTCAGAATTAAACAAAAAACAAATAGTAGAACTTTTTGGTGAGCCAAACAAAAAGGAAGATAGTTATTTTTACTATTTTCTGGAAAAAGAATGCTTTTCCGACAAAAAAGAAGATACCGCACCATACTATTGCCTGTATATGGTTGTTGAATTTGATGAACAAAATATGGTTGTAGACCTAGATAGATCACTGCGGTAATGACCAATCTGACCATATATCTTACCTAAAAGAATGAAAGGCGAAAAGATAACACAAATGCATAAAACGGTCATAGGCTCCATTCGTCGCCTACATCGTCTATGCTCCCATTCACTTCCATTAGAAAAAAACAAAAAACGATGTACAATCAAGTCTCATATCCTAAAGAAGAAATTAAGAAACTATTGAAAAAGAGTTTTTTCACGGAGAGTGAGATGAATGTATTGATAGGGTTTTACTCATTGAATAACTGTGAAGCTACTGCTCCCAAATTGGCGAAATATTTAGGCTACAATCATTTTGGACCAATTAATCTAATAGTTGGAAAAATGGGGAAAAGAGTTGCTAAAGAATTAAATCTGCCATTAAGAAAAAGAGAAAATGGAACAGAAGCAGGTTGGGATGTAATTCTCGAAGGTGAAGACCAAAAAGAAGGATTTCTTTGGAGATTGAAAAATTCGATTGTTGAAGCTTTTAGAGAAATGGAATATGAAGAAATGGAAATTGACATTTCGATAACAGAAGAACTACCAAAAGGAATTGAACTTTACGAAGGGCTAAAACAAACTATAACTGTAAATAAATACGAAAGAAATAAATTAGCAAGAGCAATTTGTTTGGAGAAGTATGGATTTGATTGTAAAGTTTGCGGATTTGATTTCGAAGATAAATACGGTGAAATTGGAAGAGAATTTATCCATGTTCACCATGTGAAACCAATTTCAGAAATTGGAAAAGAATACAAAATAAATCCTGAAACAGATTTAATTCCAGTTTGCCCAAATTGCCATTCAATGATACATCGAGATAAAAATAAAACTATGACAATCGAAGAATTGAAAGAAAAAATAAAAACGGAAGTGAATAAATAAGAGCGAAAGTCGGCTAACAGCCTAGACTTTACGCTCGCGGTTGCACGAAACCGCACTCCAGACAAAACATCAAAATCAGTATGGGGGAAGCAATAACGAAATTCAGGTTATTTCAAAACGAATACAGCTTGGTTGGTTACAGATTAAGCTACTTTTCAAGACCAAATAGGTGATTAAGAGAGGTAAAAGGTAGTTGTTCATCATCATTTTAGTTAAAAATTTGCGTTTAGACAATAGCATTACAGGGCAGCCAACTATAGTGGTTGGAGCCAATCTAAATTTTGTATTACAGGGCTAACCATTATCGGACTACCCCGAACAGGAGGCAGCACATCGATCAACTCATGAACCGTCACCTTTCTACAGGAAGAACAGTAGTGCAAGTACTCATTAACAGCCAGTACCAAAGTAGTTTTTATCTGTGTTGCCATTTGAGCAACACCTAAGGAATTTCGAGCTGCAGCAAGCGACACTTTTTTACTGCGATTACTCAAAATCCCATAATGGCGAATCCGTACAAATTTGTAGGGAACAATGTGCATCCCAAATCTACGAACAAACTCTTGCTGAGTTAGTCTCATCAACTGCTGTTGGCCTGCTTTGCGGTAGTTTTTTAGTTACCTTTAGGTTTTGTGCAACAATATATCCTGGAACTTCCTACACCTGGTCTCAAGACGGCGGAAGGCATATGACCCGCTTGGGAGTGAGCTATTGGCGCTGCCTGTCACCAACAATTATAGCACGACAAGAACGCTTTAAAATACGCTACATTCGGTTCGACTTGTAATACACACCTAAATTCATTATTTTTGTCATCCAGTAAAACTTTATACAAAAAACTACTCAAATGAAGAGAAATACGATTTTATATTTAGGCATTGCAATGTTCATCTTTTTATTTTCATGTAATGAATCCCAAACAGATCAACAGCAAACAGTCAATAAGCCACCAGTAAAAACAGTCCAACCTGTGAAAAAACCAATAAGACCAGCACAGAGACAACAACCGACAGTACCCACAGAACAAGGAAAGATTAACTGGATTTCCTTCGAAGAATTACAGAAAAAACAAAAACAAAGCCCTAGAAAGGTAATGGTTGATGTATATACAGAATGGTGTGGCCCTTGTAAAATGCTTGATCGCTACACCTTCGCCGATAAAAAGGTAGCAGATTTCGTCAATGAAAATTACTACGCGGTAAAATTCAACGCACAACACGAAAACAAAATTAGCTACAAAGGAAAACAGTTTGCTAACCCTAACTACGATCCGAAAAAAGGACAGAAAAGAAGAAATGCAACGCACGAACTAGCCAGACAATTTGGTATTCGTTCCTACCCTACAGTCATGTTTTTAGATGAAGATCTAAAAATCATCCAGAAAGTACCAGGGTTTAGAAAGGCAGATCAATTTATGCCTGTATTACAACAAATTAAAAACGTAAAGCTTCCAAGCTAGTCGTTTTAAAAAATAACGCTAAAAAGCCCTTGAACAATCATTTGATCTTCAAGGGCTTTATTATAAATTATCAATATGAAAAAATTCACATTATTATTGCTTTTGTGTACTTTCGTTTTCTTCAGTTTAGAGGCTGATGCGCAACGATTTAAAGACCCGGAACAGGTTGGAGAAATCACTTGGGTGACTTTCAAAGAATTGAAAAAATTGCAACGAAAAGATCCTAGAAAAGTGATGATTGATTTCTATACACCTTGGTGTGGCCCTTGCAAAATGCTTGACCGATATACCTTCAAGGACAAACGGGTAGCCGATTTTGTTAATGAAAACATGTACGCCGTTAAGTTTAATGCACAACACGATGGTAAAATAAAATATAGAGGCAAGAAGTACGAAAACCCAAATTTCGACACTACAAAAGGACAGAAAGCACGAAATTCGCGTCACCAACTAGCTCAAGAATTTAAAATAACTGCCTTTCCAACAATCCTGTTTTTAGATGAAGAGTACAAGGAAGTGAAAAGAGTCAAGGGATTTAAGAAGGCAGAGAAGTTTGTACCTTTCCTTGAAAAGTTATTAGTAGAACATCAAGCGGTAACTGGTAAATAACTGAGCGTTAAAGACATAAAAAAAGCGCACCATTGACTTTTTCAATAGTACGCCCAATCTCCATTATTAAACCCAAATCTTTTGCCCGAAGGCTAATTTCTTTTATCTATCGTCGGTAGATGATGTAGTTTACGCCGTTGTTTGATTATTGTTACAATTCAATTCAACTTTTTATGAAATTTTTTCCATTTATCATTATTTTCCTGTTATTACTAGGTTTCAGCAGCTGTGAAGAACCTTTTTATCTTCCAAAACCAAGAGCATATCCTAAAATTGATTTCCCGAAAGGGGATAAAGAAAAATTTGTAGACCGCTACGGCTGTCCTTTTTCCTTTGTTATACCAGAATATGCTGTTTCTGAACAAGACACTACTTATTTTGGTGAAAAACCAGAATCTACCTGTTGGTTTAACCTTCATGTTAAAAACTTGAATAGTACCATCCATTGCACCTACAAAAAAATAAACAACGTTAAAGAACTGAATCAACTGATCAACGACTCTTATACCTTTGCCAATAAACACAATGTCAAAGCAGACTTTATTGATGATTATTTCATAAGGAAACCCAATCGAGTATACTGCAGAATTCTTGAAATACAAGGTGATGTGGCCTCTCCGTTCCAATTTTTCGTCACTGATAGTCTGAACCACTTTATGCGGGGTTCACTTTACTTCAATGCACGCCCCAATCAAGACAGCCTTGCTCCAGCAATTGAGTTTATGAAAAAAGATATAATTGATATGATTAATTCCTTTGAGTGGGATAAACGTTAAGGATTCTTTATTTTTACCACAGATAACCCTAGTTGGTACACCAATTGCATTATGCTTTATTAAATTATGCTATTATGAATTTTAAGTCAGTGACATCAATCATTTTTTTGCTTTTTGCCAACACATTGTGCTTTGGGCAACTAAGCGATTGGTATATCTTAACCCATGAAGGCGATACTTTAAAGAAAATCAATACCACTAGTCTCAAACCTGCTGGAGATTTTATTGAGATCAAAAGAGGCAATAAACTGGGATATATCGACTATGCGGGAAGAGTTGTTGCCAAAACACAGTATGACAATGCCCGCGGCCACGCTAAAGGACTAGCTTGCGTCATGTGGAAAGGGAAATACGGCTTCAGTGACGAAAAAGGTCGTATGGTCATAGATGCGAGATACGAGGACGCCCAAGCATTTAAAGATGATGCAGCAGCAGTGAGACTAGGGAATAAGTGGGGCTACATCGATGACGTTGGTAAGGTATTAGTTGAACATCGGTTTGAAGAAGTTCGACCATTCTCTCAAGGATTAGCAATGGTACGTAAGACCTGGGAAAAAACCTGGGGAATGATTGATAAGTCTGGCGAATACGTCATAGAAAATAAATACCAGGCATTACGCCCTGCTTCTGACGATCTTATCGCATTCCGTGCAGACGGCAAATGGGGATACCTCGATTTATTTGGCAATGTGGCTATCCCAAACACCTTCAAATTGGCTTATGCTTATAGCGAAGGCTACGCATTTGCAGGATCAGATTACGAGCTAGGCATCATTGATACGAAAGGAAATATGAAGGGAAAACCCGAGTGGGAAAAATTTAAGAGTCCTGGTGTCAGAGAAGGAATGGCAGCAGTCAGAAAACGTGGCAAATGGGGCTTTATTGACACCTCTGGAGAACTCGTTATTCCTGCAGAGTACGAAGATGCAAGTTACTTTTCAAACGGATTGGCTCCAGTCAAGCAAGGTGGTCTTTGGGGCTACATTGACAAAGAAGGAACAATCGTCATCCCTCACCAATACAAGGAAGCATTCCCTATCGCTGCAATCAGAAAACGCCCAGTAATCATTGTTAAAGGCGCTCCAATGAAGCCAATTGTCATTGAACCTGAAGTTGAAGAAGAAGAAGAAGTTGAAGAAGAAGAAGAAGAAGAAATTGTGGAAGAGGAAGAGTCTGAAGAAGAAGAAACTACTGAAAAAGAGGAGATGAATGAAGAGGAGGAGATGAATGAAGAGAAAACGCCCAATACTTCAGTCAAAGAGACAAAAACGCCGGTAAAGGAAAAGATTACAGAAACAGTTGAAGTAGAAGAGAAAAAAGAAGAAATTATTCCCGCCTCTGATGAAGAATATCTCGCCTTTTTCGAAGTTTTAGAAGGACTACTCGAAACAGTTGACGAAGCCATGGAAATGGGGATGAACAGCGGAGATCTTATGCAAGAAGCACACGAATCTGGCAAATTGGACGTTTACGCTGCCAACAGTGAGGAAGCCACTGACCAAATCAAAAAATCTAAGCGTAAACTATTGACTGCAAAGGCTAAAATCAAAGCGGCAAAAACAACTGCAGAGACGTTCAACAAATGTCCCTCAACCAAGAAACTGCTGAGTACTTCTAAGAACAAAATCATTGGCGCCGAAAAACTGCTCCGCTTAGCTACGGATCAACTGGAAGGAGCATTCAAAGAAGAAACATATCTTGAATTCAAAGAAACCATCGGCAAATATGTCCGCCAACTAGACGACGTCAGCTCCAGCATCAACGAAACCAGCTATGGCCTCGAAAGCTGCCTAGGAATGGACTAATTCGGTAGTGTATTTAAGGTTTTTTTTACAGTTATATTAATCCTTTACGTCAATAATTAAACACTAATCATTAATCATTAAAAAATGCCCCTGATTTGGAATCCTCCTAAAAACAATAGAACTTTGTATTAAGCTAAAAGGAAACAGCTATAACCTTGCAAGTTATCACTAAAACATCCGACATGAAGCTTTACAACACCGTTGACAAACAAGTGCTCAAGGAGCAAATGAAGGCAGACAGTGAATCAAGACTCACACTTTCCTTCTATCAGTATTATCACATAGGAAACCCTACCGTGTTTAGGCATTACATCTATTATCACTGGGCCGAAGTTGGAGTGCTAGGGCGAATCTACGTCGCCAAAGAAGGCGTAAACGCGCAAATCAGTATTCCCGAACAACAGTTTGAAGCCTTCAAATCAAAACTAAACGATATCACCTTCCTAGAAGCGGTGCGCCTCAACATCGCCATTGAAGACGATGGTAAATCGTTTTATAAACTAAAGATAAAAGTCAAAGATAAAATCGTAGCAGACGGATTAGACGACGCTTCTTTCGACGTCACCAACAAAGGCACACACCTCAATGCCGAATCGTTTAATGAAATCTCCACCAATCCAGATACCGTCATCGTAGACATGCGTAATCACTACGAATCTGAAGTTGGGCACTTTGAAAATGCAATCTGCCCAGACGTCGACACCTTCCGCGAATCCCTTCCGATTGTAGCAGAATTGCTGAAAGAGAAAAGAGAGCAGCCAATTGTCATGTACTGTACAGGGGGTATCCGTTGTGAGAAAGCCAGCGCCTACCTCAAACATAACGGGTTTAACAATGTCTATCAGTTAGAAGGCGGGATCATCGAATACACCCGACAAGTAAGAAACCAAGAACTCCCAAATAAGTTTAAAGGCAAAAATTTTGTGTTTGATGAGAGACTGGGAGAACGTATTAGCCATGAGATCATCAGCCAGTGTCATCAGTGTGATGCGACGTCAGATCGTCATAACAATTGTGTTAACAGTGCTTGCCATTTACTGCTGATTCAATGTGAAGCTTGCAGTGGGAAATATGGCAACTGTTGCTCCCAAGTCTGCTACGAGTATACACAACTACCAGAAGAAATACAGATCGAATTGCGCAAAGGGGTATTCATTAACGCTCAAGCTTATAAGAAAGGTCGCACTTCTCCGTTTCTGGAGAATGCCGAGTTGGTAGCACAGGTCAAAAAATTATATGCGGAGTTAGTAAGTAAGCCTTAGAGTGCCAGTATAATTCATATAGTCATTGATTAAATGTCCACATCTTACAACCATTTCACTTTATTTGTCGTCTAATATTTTGTATACTTGTAGTTCCCAGCCTCCATACTAATTACGAACAAATGCTTAGATCAATTATTCTTTTATTAGGTGCTCTCGCAGTAAACGTGTTATGCTTCGCCAATACCGATAAATACAGAGGTATAATAAATAATGATCCTTCCTCAACCTTTACTATTGGATGGAACCAAATCGATGGTAGTACACCAGTGTTGTATTATGATGTTGTTGATCACGGAACAAATTGGCAAAGTTATGCCTTTAACAAGTCCCCAGACAAGGTCGCTAGCGCACGTGGAATGCAAAACACCTTTGCTCGCCTTACCGGATTGCAGCCCAATACCGCCTATTATTTCGTAATAAAAGATTCGAACAGTACCAGTGCCCGTTTTTGGTTTAAAACAGCTCCTGACGTACCTAACGAACGCCTATCTATCATTGCAGGTGGTGACTCAAGAAACAATAGATTACCTAGACAAAACGCCAATATTCTTGTGTCCAAGCTAAGACCGCATGTTGTGATGTTTGGAGGCGACATGACGGACGATGATACCACAGCCGAATGGCTTGATTGGATGGACGACTGGCAGTTGACAACCGGTAGTGATGGGAGAATCATCCCAATCGTCCCTGCAAGAGGAAATCATGAATATAGCAATGCTGTGATGGAAGATTTATTCGATTCTCCAAGCGCTGACATCTATTATTCATTGAATTTTGGTGGGACACTTCTAAAATCAATTACACTTAATTCCTTGATTTCGTCTGGCGGAAATCAGGCAGCATGGCTAGAAACAGAATTACAGAATAGTCAAAATTTTATCTGGAGAACTGCACAATACCACTTTCCAATTGTCCCACATAACTCAGGGAAACTAGATAACTTGCTACAACGCCAAAACTGGGCACCAAAATTTGATCAGTACAACGTGCAAATGGTAGTTGAATGTGATGCTCATATGTGCAAATCAACCTATCCAATACGTTTAGCTGCTTCTGGAGAACCTAATGAAGATAAAGGGTTTGTAAGGGATGACAACGATGGTACTGTCTATGTGGGTGAGGGCGCATGGGGCGCACCACTTCGAGCAAACAACGATGACCATCTGTGGACAAGAGCAAGTGGCTCCTTCAATCAATTCAAGTGGATATTTATTGATGAACAACAAATTAAAATCAGAACTGTCAAAGTAGATAATGCTCCTCTAGTTGGTACTGTCAATGACTCCAATATCTTTCTACCGCCAGCCAATCTAGACATCTGGAATCCTCCTGCCGGTGATGTAATTTGTATTGAGAATCCCAACTTTACAGGTGGACCAAGTGTTCAAATTATAGACCCATTGGATGGGGCGCTTATCCCTCAAGTCCAGAATGTTTTTATTGCTTCTTCAGCAGTAGATAATAATGGAACCATAGATCGAATGGACTTTTATGCTAATGGAGCGTTAATTAGCTCCTTAACGGCACCACCATTTAATTTAAACTGGATGCCACCAGCTCCTGGTCCTTATGAATTAAAAGCAGTAGCCTTCGATAATGATGGGTATTCTGGTAGTGATGCCGTTAATATTACTGTAGCTGGATCTACTTCGACTTCACCAGTACTTCAAAGTAGTGATGACGCAGAAGAAAACCAAGTTGGCGCGTTATCCCTCGCAAGTAGTGATCTGGAATTGGTTTATGATGGCCTAATTAATGGTGATCAGCAGATAGGTATTCGATTCAATAATATTAATGTGCCTGTTGGTGCAACAGTAACCAATGCCTATATCCAATTTACTGCAAAAGGTGATGAAAGTAGTACCACCAATCTTGATATTAAGATAGAAATGGATGCCAATCCTGCAACTTTTTCCAGCAATCTCAGCGTGTCAGATCGATCGCCTAGTCCTATGCTTGTCAATTGGGCACCAGCAGCATGGGTCAACAATAGTAGTGGCACCGATCAACAGACTCCAAACTTGAACACCCTCCTACAAACTGTTGTAGACATGAGTGGTTGGGCAACAGGGAATTCAGCAGTGTTTCTTTTTTCTGGTAATGGCTTGAGAAGGGGATATTCTTTTGATACAGGAGGCGGTACACAACCAGTTTTACATGTCAATTATCAGTTAAATTTCCCCCCAATTGCAACCCCCAGTTTCCCTGTCAATCAAATCGTTTGTGGTAATAACTCACTACAACTTGATGCCGGTTCAGGGTTTACACACTACTTCTGGAATGGTGACTTAACACTCAATCAAGGACAATATTATCAAGTAACAACATTTCCAGACACCGTTTCCGTAACAGTTATGGATCAATATGGGCAACAAGGTACGAGTAACACAACAATCATTACACAAGCACCTAATGCGTCTGTCAATCTTGGTGCTGATGTCTCCATTTGCACTGGATGCAATACGACACTCGATGCTGGTGCCGGTTATGCTAGTTATTTATGGAGTACAACTGCTACGACACAAACGATTACCGTGTCTACTGCAGGCTTCTATTTGGTTACGGTAACAGATCCAAATGGATGTGTTGCAAATGATGAATTGGAAGTCATTGTCTTGCCACCAATTACAGCACCTACCTTCCCTGCTAATCAAGTAGTTTGCGGTAATAACACACTACAAATAGATGCGGGTGCTGGTTTTACACAATATTTCTGGAATGGAGATCAAACACCCAACCAAGGACAATTTTACCAAGTAACAACGTTCCCAGACACCGTTTCCGTAACAGTTATGGATCAACATGGTCAACTAGCGACCAGTAATACAACCATTGTTATTCAAGCAATGCCATCTGTCAACCTTGGTGCTGATGTCTCTATTTGTACTGGGTGTAATACGACATTCGATGCAGGTGCAGGCTTTACTAGTTACTTATGGAGCACAACCGAAACCACGCAAACAATTACAGTATCTACTGCAGGAATATATTCCGTTACGGCAACCGATCCTAACGGCTGTATTGCGGAAGATGAAGTAGAGCTGTTTGTCTTGCCACCAATTACGGCACCTACCTTCCCTGCTAATCAAGTAGTTTGTGGTAATAACACGCTACAATTAGATGCAGGAGCTGGCTTTACACAATATTTCTGGAATGGAGACCAAACACCCAACCAAGGACAATTTTATCAAGTAACAACGTTCCCAGACACCGTTTCCGTAACCGTTATGGATCAACATGGTCAACTAGCGACTAGTAATACAACCATTATTATTCAAGCAATCCCAACTGTCAATCTTGGTGCTGATGTCACCATTTGTGGCGGATGCAACACAACACTAGATGCTGGTCCTGGCTATTCTAGTTATTTATGGAACACAATGGCCACCACACAAACCATTACAGTGTCGACTCAAGGGCTGTTTTCGGTGACAGTAACCGATCCTAATGGTTGTCTGGCAGAGGATGAGCTAGAGGTATTTATTAGCACTTCAGTCCAAGAACCAGATCAACTGAGTGTAGTCCTAGTATATCCCAATCCAACTGAGGGTGATGTATTTATCCAATTACCCAAATTGATTGATCAAGTGGCTGTTCGTTTGTTTGATGTTAGTGGCAGGGCGATTACCTTGAAGGAGCCACTTCAATTCAATTCAGGTTTCGGACAAATTGACTTAAGAGGCTTGAGTGGTGGTATCTATTACTTAGAAATGACAAATGATAATCAACGCAGTGCAAAAAGAATTGTATTAATGGATTAAAAAAATTAATAGTTCTAACAATAATTCGTTTAAACCATACGTTATAGAACTGGTTAGTAACAGTTAGTATAGCCGCTAAACATAAAGGGAATGTTTAGCGGTTTCTTTTTTAGTGTGCAAATGTGCTTCCACCACTATCCCTCACGCGATCATTGCTAAAGCTATTTTACCAAGGATTAGTAGGAGCGCTTTGTTTGTTTAACACTTTCATCTTTTGTAGACTATCGGTAAACGAGATATGCGCGGATCCCGAGAATTTTCGGGAGAGCACATAATAGCGTATAGCGAATCGCCGCCCGACCTGACCCAAGCGTATAGATGCATTTTGATTAAAATGCACCTATAAGTGAAGGGGCACGCCAAAAAACAATACCATTTCAATGTAAGAATGTCGGTGTTAGGTTTAATATTAAGTCAAAATTCCTTAGCTTCGCAAGCTAATTTGTCGCATATTTTGGAACTATTTTCATCTTAAAGCGATTAATAGAGGAAACCATACGCTTATGCATCAGTATATAAAAGATTTTTCAGACCATATCGGTCAAAAAGTAACCGTAAAAGGTTGGGTCGCCAACAAGCGGGAAAGTAAAACCAATATTTTTATTGTGTTTCGTGATGGAACTGGCTACGCACAATGTGTGGTCTCCTATGACACCGTAGGAGAAGAACAGTTTGAAGCGGCAAAGTCGTTGACACAAGAAAGTGCTGTGATTATCAATGGAACTGTAGTTGAGGACGACCGCCAAATGGGAGGATTTGAGCTGCAAGCAGACAGTCTCGAGATCGTTCACATTTCAAAGGAATACCCAATTTCGAACAAGGCTCACGGCGTACGCTTTCTTTCCGACAACCGACATTTATGGTTGCGATCAAAGCGACAATGGGCGATCATGCGAATTCGGAATGAGATTATCATGGCGATTCATAAATTCTTTCAGGATAGAGGATTTATGCAAATGGATGCTCCGATTTTTACCGGATCTGCTTGTGAAGGAACTACAGATTTGTTTGAAACGGATTACTTTGGAGATCCCGCCTATCTTTCTCAGTCAGGGCAATTGTATGGTGAAGCGATGGCGATGGCGCAAGGCTTGATCTACACATTTGGACCAACCTTTCGTGCTGAAAAATCGGATACACCACGACATCTAGCAGAATTTTGGATGATTGAGCCAGAAATGGCGTTTTATACCAATGAAATGAACATGGATGTGATCGAAGAGTTTATCAAATTTGTGATCAACCAGGTATTAGAAAACAAAAAAATAGAGTTGGAAACGATTGGTCGCGATGTATCGAAACTAGAAACCGTCAACCAGAAGTTCCCAAGAGTTCAATACACGGAAGCGGTGAAAATACTAAGAGGAGAACTAGAAGTAAATGGCAAAAACGCCATCACACTTCAAGAAGAAGACCTTGCTGAAGCTAAAGCAGGAATTGAAGAAAAAACAGCTGACATTACAGAACGAGAAACCACAATTGCAGGTGGTGTGAAGAAAGGCGTGCGTAAATTTAACGAAAGTAAAATACTGGAACTGCGAAAGGAGATTGAAGTATTAAAGGAAAAGGTGCGAAACATTCCAAAATGGATTGAGTCTGCCAGAAACTTTGTAGATGGCGAAGATTTTGGAGGTTCTGACGAAACAGTATTGACTCGTGCGTTTGATGCCCCTGTAATGGTTTACAATTGGCCCGCTGCTATCAAATCCTTCTACATGAAGGAAGTAGATGGTGATCCGAACTACGTGAAAGGTGTGGATTTACTAGCACCTGAAGGGTTTGGAGAAATCATTGGTGGCTCTGAAAGAGAAACAAGTCTTGATGTATTGGTACGCAAGATTAACGAGCATAACCTGGAGATGAATGACTTTGAATGGTACTTGGATTTAAGACGATATGGATCTATTCCGCATTCAGGATTTGGATTAGGATTGGCTAGAATTGTACGCTGGGTTTGTAACCTGGATCACGTGCGAGAAACAGTGCCTTTCCCAAGACGATACGGTACCATCAGACCATAATATTATATTCCAAAGTTCTTTGCGTCAATAATTATTCATTAAACACTGATCATTAATCATTATTACTCACTATCCCTTATTAACCTATGAAAGTTGCTGTAATTGGTGCTGGCCCGGCAGGCATAACTGCTGCTTATGTCTTAGCAAAGAATGGCATTAGCGTTGACTTGTATGAAGCAAGTGGAAGAGTTGGAGGTATGGCAAAAACCATAGACCTTTGGGATCAAAAAGTCGATATCGGACCTCATCGCTTCTTTAGTAATGACAACCGTGTTAATGAATTGTGGTTGGAAGTTGCTGGCAGAGACTATGATATGGTGGATCGATTGACCCGAATCTATTATAAAGGAAAATTCTTTTACTATCCACTCAAACCGTTCAATGCCTTGTTCAATTTGGGCCCGTTTAAAGCGATTTCCTGTGGCTTGAGTTACCTGAAAGAGAAGATTAGTCCTACAAAGCTCAATGGTACTTTTGAAAACTGGGTAACGAATCGATTTGGCAAGCAATTATTCAATATTTTCTTTAAAACCTATAGCGAAAAGCTTTGGGGCATATCTTGCCAAGAGCTAGATTCAGATTTTGCTGCACAACGAATCAAAAAACTCTCGTTGTATGAAGCAGTTAAGGGCGCTATCATTGGTAATCGTGGTAATAAACACAAAACATTAGTCGATCAATTCGCTTATCCAATTGGAGGAACAGGGATGATCTATGACCGAATGGCTGATCTTATTGCTGAGGCGGGTGGTAAAGTACACTTAAACACGCCTGTGCAGTCCGTGACGACAGAAAACCAAGTAGCGAAGTACATTACCCTTGACAATGGAGAAACGATCGCTTACGACCATGTAATCTCCTCTATGCCTATTACATTGCTCGTAGATAGAATGACTGAAGCACCAAAAACGGTAAAAGCCGCTGCTAAATCACTGACGTTTCGAGATACGTTGCTGGTTTACCTAAATGTTGATGCGACTGACACCTTCCCCGACAACTGGCTCTATGTCCACTCCCCTGATTTGAGAATGGGGCGTGTAACTAATTTCCGTAATTGGGTGCCTTCCTTGTATGGCAAGGAGAAAAATACCATACTGGTACTTGAATACTGGTGTTACCGTGACAAAGATGAATTTTGGAAATGGAGCGACGAACAACTGATCGAACTAGCCACTAAGGAAATTAAGGCGACTGGATTGATTGGTGATGCAGCAGTTACAGATGGACATATTTATAGAATTCCACGTTGCTACCCTGTTTACAATGTCGGTTATAAGGAGCGACTCCAACCACTCGAGGATTATCTGAAAACTGTCAAAAAGCTGTCCGTAATCGGTCGATATGGCGCCTTCAAATACAACAATCAGGACCACAGTATTCTGATGGGACTGTTGGCTGCTGAAGCATTGGTAAAGGGAGAAGACGCCGACCTATGGAAGATTAATACGGATTACGACACCTACCAAGAGTCGTCAGTAATTACCAAGACGGGTTTGCAGAAATTGTAAGGTTTCTTTCCTTTGAAACAATAGAAATTGAATAGGTGCGCTGATCAAAGTAAGCGTACTTCAAAATATAAGCAATTTTCTTTATCTTAGTATCACAATAAAATCAAACAGTAACCAGAAATAACCATGTCAGTTTTCACCAATAAGTTGTACCTCTTTCTGATTTCCCTATGTCTCCTTTCAGCTTGTAAAGACAAAAATAGCAATGCATGCGGCGACGATTATGAAGCAGATCCACCTGGACAATGGTTCAATGGTGATTTTCATGTACATGCCACCGGAGCAAGTAATGATACTGGTAGTATACCTAGCTATCCTGCAGATATAAAGCAAAAGGCAATTGAGAGAGGACTCGATTTTTTGGTTCTTACCGACCACAGTAATAGCACGGGTAGTGATCCGTCTACAACCGCTGAAGACCCTGCGCTCTTTAATCAAGGACCTGAATTCCCCTATTGGAAGGAATGCGCAGCGCTTACTGATGCTGACTTCCTTATGATTGATGGGAATGAAATCAGTCCAAGACATCCAGATCAAACAATTCCTACTGGGCATATTGGTTGCCTCCCGACTAATCTTGAAACGTTTGATACAACAGTTGTCTTCATCGATCGTCCAATGGGCTCTGTAACTGGTGGCAATACGGTTCAACAAGCCAAGGCTGCTGGATGCTTTGCGATTGTCAATCATCCTTATTCCATCACAAAACACATCGCATACGACTGGACCAGTTATGACTACGATGGGATGGAAATCTGGAATGGTACTATCGGGTATGATTTCCAAGATCAAGATGGCCGTGATGCCTGGCTTTGTGATCTACTCAATGGTAAACCAACAGTGGCAGTAGGAGGCAGTGATTGCCATCGTGCTTATATCGATGCGCCAGGAAGTGGCTTTGATCCAGCACTCGGATTTCCCACTACTGCTGTTTTTGCTGATAAATTGGAGTGGCCTGCCATTATGGAAGGGCTAAAAAACGGTAAAACGTCTATTTTTGGTGGCGAAAGCCGGTTATTCATTGATGGTTACGACGAAGCGTTCTGTAGAATTGAATCCAACCAAACCAAATACCTTCGTATTCGAGGTTTTGTTGATAACAATATTGGTATTGCTACACTTACTGTTACTAGGGCTATCAATTGTACAGACAATCGCCCAGACCCTAGCGATGGACCAGAGATTCAACACGAAACACTTTACGATGAGACTGCAATACTTGACCAGGCATTCGACATCCGTATTCCTATAAACGGAGAGTCTGGGGTATATTCGGCTATACTGTTAGGCGAGACCACCTCTCATTACAATGCCATCTCTCGAGCAATAGTGATTCAGTAGTGCTACGCGCTCAAATTTGGGACATCGCTTCCACTTTTAACTGATGTTTTTCCGAAATGGGATTCTAATACCTTATATCTGAAATCGAAAATACCGTGCAATTGTCGCTTGACAAATAACCAATGAGCAATACGACCAAGGAAGCCCAAGGGTAGTTTGTAATGCACAATATCAGTCATTTTTATACCCGTTGGTGTTGCTACAAAAAAGTGCTTGTGGTGCCATAAACTATATGGCCCAAATCGCTGTTCGTCAACAAACTGTTTTTGGTAGACTATGTGCTTGATCTCTGTGACCCACGTTATAGGAATTCGCAAGACGGGTTTGACTCGGTATTCAATAATCTGACCAGCATATATCTCAGAATCTGCTCCATGAATGATTTTGAAATCCATATATTCTGGTGTTATTTTCACTAAATTTCCAGGATCTGAAAAGAAAGACCAAGCCTCTTCCTGTGAAATAGATAACTCTTGCGTTCTTTCTAATTTATACACACTCATAATGAACAAATTTTGATAAATAGTTACTAACAAGAGTTTAAACAAATAAAATATCCGAGTGTTCAATTCATCAGGTTATCAGTATCTTTGCTTAACCTGGATTATAAATGTCGTTAAGTTAAGGATTATTATGGCGCTATTTCCAGCTATACGCTTGTATAAAGCACTCTTTCAGTCAGTTTAGCATCGTCGCAGCTAGTCTTCGCAAGGATGCTCAGCCGTCGCTACTCGTGCTTCACATGTCTGCAAGAGTACTTTATATCGCTGCTATCTGGGCGCGGCTTCTTCTTTTATTTTGAGCAAATAGCTGTGGGGAGTATTGGGCTTCAGTTATTTACCTCTTAACTTAACGACATTGTCTGGATTATGCAACAGTAAGAATTGAAAACCGCTAGCGAATGTCAAATAGAGTTACCCGTAAAAAGTATGAGGAGAATTTCCAGAAGGAAGTCAATAAGCTTAATGTCCAACAAAGAATAGCAGTCGAATCTATTGAGGGACCAGTAATGGTCATTGCTGGCCCTGGAACTGGGAAAACACAAATACTAAGTGCAAGAATTGGGCATATCCTGAAAGAAACAGACACTCATGCACATAATATACTTTGCTTGACCTATACCAATGCCGGAGTTCATGCTATGAGATCCCGATTGCTTCAATTTATTGGTCCGGAAGCACATCGTGTACACATTTATACTTTTCACTCATTTTGTAATGAGATCATCAAGGACAATCTTTCCTTGTTCGGTATTGGTTCTATCCAGACAGCTTCTGACTTACAGCGCCTAGAAATCATAGATGATATCATAGGAAAATTGGCACTAGACCATCCACTAAAAAACAGAAAATCAGACCGAAAAGTGTGGGATGATAAATTAGCAGGGTTGTTTAAAATGATGAAAAAGGAACACTGGACACCTGAATTGGTGGCAGAAAAAGCGGATGAATACGTAGCGCTGATGCCAACCATGGAAGAATTCATCTATAAACGTAAACAGGGGGCATTTCAAAAAGGGGATGTTAAGGTTGGTGCAGTAGAAAAGCAAACCGTCAAACTGCGTAAACTGAAGGCCGCAGCAAATTTGTTTCCTGTATACCAGAAGAAAATGCTAGATGCTGGACTCTATGACTTTGAGGACATGATCTTATGGGCCGTTCAAAAGTTCAAGGAAAATAAAGCGGTACTGCAATCTTATCAAGAGCAGTACCTATATATTCTGGTAGATGAGTTCCAGGACACTAATGGTGCTCAAAGTAATTTACTGCGCCTGTTGATCGATTATTGGGATCGGCCTAATATTTTCGTGGTAGGTGACGATGATCAAGCAATTTATGAGTTTCAAGGCGCTAGAGTTAAGAATCTGACAGATTTCTATCAATCTTTGAAAGAAGAAATTTTGATTGTGATGTTGACACAAAATTATCGATCAACACAATTGATTTTAGATGCATCAAAATCCTTGATTGATTATAACCAAATGCGGCTGATTAATCAAATGGAGGATGTTACGCTTGACAAAACACTGACTGCTAAACATCCTGAAATTTCCAAGCGCAATCACTTGATTCGATTGATCGCTTATCCCGATTCGATTCATGAAATTGTGGACATTACTAAACAGATTCAGCAATTGATGGATAAGGATGAAGATCTATCAGATGTAGCAGTGATCTATCGAAAGAAGAGCCAGGTTCAAAAATTGATTGAACTCTTACAAAAGCGGGAAATCCCTTACCAGACAAAGCGAAAAATCAATGTGTTGGAGACTCAAGTCATCAAGAAGCTATTGACCATGTTGACTTATCTTGTCTGGGAGTATGAGAAGCCAGAAAAGGGAGAAGAGTTGCTGTATGAGATTCTGCATTATGATTTTACTGGCGTTGACCCTTCAGATATCACGAAACTGGCAATCTACAAGGGAACAATACCTGAGACACAACCGTGGAGAGAGATTATTGGCAATGAGCAAGAACTTAAGGGCTGTCGTATCAGTAAGACGCAACCGTTTCTTGATGTTTTTGAATTTTGGAAAGGGATCAAAGCCTCCTTGGTCAATTTACCATTGATGCAGCTAATGGAACGAATCATCAATCGATCTGGGATGTTGGCACATTTATCGAAGCGAAATGACAGGGTCTATCAAATTCAATTATTACACACATTTTTTGATTTTGCTAAACAGGAAGCAGAACGCAAGCAAAACTACAATCTGAAACAATTACTAGAAACGATTGATCAGATGAATGATAACAATCTGAAATTAGAGTTTCAGCAAGTTCAGTATTCTAAAAAGAAAGGCGTCATTCTGACTTCCGCGCACAGCGCAAAGGGACTTGAGTTTAAACATGTATTCATGCTTGACTGTGGTAAGGAATGGGAACCAGGCCGTAGTCGTAGTAGAGGATTCACATTTCCGCCAACACTGACCTATTCTCAATCTGAAGACGAGTTGGAAGCATCTCGACGACTATTTTATGTGGCCATGACGAGAACTAAAGAGTTCCTTCAAATTTCTTATCCGAAAGTAGGCAAAGATCAAAAAGAAACGCCACGTACTAGGTATATCGATGAACTGATGGATAGATTGGAGATCAAAACAGAAGAACGATTTGTACCACCCTCTGAGCTTGCAGAGGCGCAATTTGAACTCTTAACAGAAGTACGGATTCCAGAAGTGCGTGATCGGCTTTCCGCTGTGGAGGCAGATCGACTGTTGCAGGGATTCCAGATGAGTGCAAGCAGCTTGAATAAAATGCTGGAATGTCCACTTAGTTTCTACTATGGCAATGTCCTTAAAGTCCCTAGTGTTTCGAGTGAGTCGGCCTCTTATGGTACTGCGGTACACAATACACTGGAATGGGCATTTAAAGAAATGCAGCGCCATCCTGAAACCAAATTTCCTAATGTCACTGAACTGATGGCTCAGTTTGAGTGGGAAATGGGTAAACAACGAGCTCATCTCACCTTGACACAGTTTGAGCGGCGGCTGAAATTGGGCAAGTTGCGGCTACCTAAATATTATGGTATTCGCAAGGGGAGTTGGCGCAAAAAGGTTGATCTGGAAAAGGAATTCCGAAATGTAGAATACAACGGTGTTCCGCTTTCTGGTGCAATTGATAAGGTAGAGTATTTGGATAAGAACAACGTGCACGTAGTAGACTACAAAACAAGCAACTACAAAGAGAAGAACACCAAACCGCCTTCTTCCAGGAATAAAATAGGTGGCGATTACTGGAGGCAAGTCGTTTTCTACAAAATCTTACTCGAGAATTATCGGAACAATCAATTTAAAGTCGTGTCTGGTGAAGTAGATTATCTAGAACCTGAAGCTGCTATTGAAGATGTCTTCCATCAAAAGTTTATACAAATAGATGAAGAGCACGTTCAGCTTGTTGGTGAATTAATCGAAACGACCTATCAGAAAGTTATTGACCATGACTTTTATACTGGCTGTGGTAAAAAGGAATGCAATTGGTGCAATTTTACTGTGAATTATGCTAATGTAGATAGTTATCGTGATGAATTGACAGAGGAATTGGATGATTAGATTCGAATTATAGCCACAGGTTAATATCAATTTACTATTTAGAAATTAAGTATTCAGAAGACGACTACATCAAAACAATCCATTTTTAGTTTTTCTAGAAATAAAAAATAAAAATTTTTCTCATTGATAATCAACAACTTATAATCGATTTTGAAGTAAATTTAAAATTTACCGTGTGGAATTTTTTAAAAAATGACTCTATATAGTAGAAAGAAGTTTCAATATAAAATAAATGATTGACGCAATTTAGTGACAAAAAAGGACTATAATTTAATACTTAATAGCAAAAACACAGTCCTTATAAATTATTTAGTAACTTTTTTGCTTAGTTATTTGTTTTTTATAAACAAATCAATTAGATTTGTACAAAGGAAATAAACAAAATAGATCAGAACATTCTAAAAATCGCAAGATGTCAAAGGAAAAACAACAAAAAGAAAAAGAAGAAAAACAAAAAGCACTTAAACTAACAGTCGACCGACTTGAAAAAACATACGGGAAAGGTGTGGTCATGAAATTAGGTGACAAACAAGTCGTCCAAATTGATACAATATCTAGTGGATCACTTAGCCTTGATATTGCTGTTGGTGTAAATGGTTTTCCTAGAGGTCGAGTTGTAGAAATTTACGGTCCTGAGTCCTCAGGTAAAACGACACTCGCCATTCATGCTATTGCTGAAGCCCAGAAAAAAGGTGGTGTTGCTGCTTTTGTTGATGCTGAACACGCCTTTGATCGCTTTTATGCAGAAGCACTAGGTGTGGATACAGAAAACCTATTAATTGCACAACCAGATAATGGGGAGCAAGCATTAGAAATTACTGAAAACCTGATTCGTTCAGGAGCTATTGATATTATCGTGATTGACTCCGTCGCTGCACTCGTACCAAGAAGCGAAATTGAAGGAGAAATGGGTGATTCCAAAATGGGATTGCAGGCCCGATTAATGTCTCAAGCATTACGTAAACTGACAGGAACAATCAGCAAAACTAACTGCTGTTGTATCTTTATCAATCAGTTAAGAGAGAAAATCGGCGTTATGTTCGGTAATCCAGAAACGACTACTGGTGGAAACGCGTTGAAATTTTACGCTTCTCTACGATTGGACATCAGACGTTCCGGTGCTGCAATTAAAGACAAAGAAGGAAATGTAACGGGCAATCACGTAAAAGTGAAGGTCGTTAAAAATAAATTAGCACCTCCTTTCAGAGTTGCTGAATTTGATATCACTTACGGCCAAGGAATTTCCAAAACTGGCGAAATCGTTGATCTCGCAGTAGAACACAACATTATTGGAAAAAGTGGTGCTTGGTACAGCTATCAGGATGCAAAAATTGCGCAAGGAAGAGAACAAGCAAAAACGTTCCTCGCTGACAATCCTGAAGTGGCTAAAGAAATTGAAGCTAAAGTAAAAGCAATGTACTTAGCGCCTGAAGCTGAGCCAGAAGTATCTGAAACTAAAAAAGCTAGTAAAAATGGTGTTTCAGAACCCGTTTCTTAAAACTTATATTTTCGTACAATAATTTAATTTTGCAAAAGAAACCTGACGGACCCCTATTCGTCAGGTTTTCTTTTTGTAGTTAGTTATAACAGATTTATTCACCGCAGAAATTGTTTTTGCTTGTAACCACTGCTATTAGCACTTTCAGCGAATAGTACGCCCAATCTCCGTTATTATACCCAAATTTTTTGCCCGAAGGCTAATTTCTTTTATCTACGACCGTAAAAGCTTCGGAAGGCAGAGTCGGACCACCGAGAGTCGGACCACCGAGAGTCGGACCACCGAGAGTCGGACCAATACAAAACTCTTTGAGATCGTTCTGGAATCTACGGGAAAGCCTTAAATTTAGAGGTGGTAAGAATTTGTAAAACTTGAGTTCCTAGTACTTAGAATCGTCTACTTGGTTTAAGTGAGATTCGATTTCAGCAACGATATCACGTACGACACCTTCCTCAAATGGAGAACGTAAATTGGCGGTTTTTACTAAGTCCAAAAAGGATTGACTGCCACCTTGTTTACACAACAGTAGATAATCTTCCCAGGCTTGCTTATGATCTTGTCTATTTTTAATCCAAAACTGAAATGCACAGATCAGTGCTAGTGTATAGTCGATATAATAGAACGGCTTTCCAAAAATGTGCCGTTGTTGTTGCCAAAACCCGCCCTCTTCAAGGAAGGTGTTGCCGTCATAGTCTCTATGTGGGAGGTACTTTTCTTCTATTGCTCGCCAAGCTGTATTTCGTTCTTGTTTGGTGGCATCTGGGTGCTCATAAACAAAATGCTGATACTCATCAACTGCTACGCCGTAGGGCAAGAAGGAGATGGCATTGCTCAGATGGGCAAATTTATACTTTTCTGTGTCTTCTTTAAAAAACAAATGCATCCAGGGCCACGTGAAAAACTCCATACTCATAGAATGAATCTCACACGCTTCAAAGGTAGGCCACAAGTACTCTTTTATTTCAAATTGCTTGCTTGAATATACTTGGAACGCATGCCCGGCTTCGTGTGTCAACACATCAATATCTCCACTTGTCCCATTAAAATTTGAAAAAATAAAGGGTGATTTCTGATTTTCAATAAACGAGCAATAACCACCAGGTGCTTTACCCTTTTTTGACTCTAAATCAACCAGATCATTGTCAAACATATAGTAAATGAATTCCTGTGTTTCTGGAGAAAGTTCAGAGTACATAGTTCGTGCTTGATCCATGATCCAATTAGGCGGTCCTTGTGGTTTGGGATTTCCCGAATCGAACTCAAAGTTTTCGTCATAATATTTAAGTTTAGGCAACCCAAGTCTGTTAGTTTGTCGCTTTCTAAGTTTAGAAGCAATGGGGACCACATATTTCAATACCTGTTCTCTGAAGTTAGCGACCATTTCTGAATTATAGTCAGACCTTAACATCCTTGCATATCCAACTTCTACAAAGTTCTTATAGCCAAGCTTTTGAGCTATCTCATGACGCAACTTAACCAATTTGTCGAAGATACCTTCTATCATTTCGGCGTTTTTGCTGTAGAATTGCCATTTGGTTTCTCCTGCCAGCTTTCTTGTGGCTCTTTCAGGGACAATTTCAAAGGGTTGAATTGAAGAAAGATTGTATTCAGCACCTTCAAAATGAATCTTAGCAGAAGCTTTGAGTTTAGTATATTTGCTTCTTAGTAAGTTTTCTCTTTGTAAATCATCCAAAATTTCAGGACTGATAATTTTACTTGACAATTCAGCAATGGTAAACAATTGATCTCCCCATTGTTCTTTCAAGCCTTTTTTAAATGGAGAATTGACTAACGCTTGATAGAAGTTTGCCACCAAATCTTGTACAATTGGTAGATTTTCATCAAAAAAATTGTTCTCTTCCTCGTAGAACCTATCTGTTGTATCTACTGTATGCCGTATGTAGCAGAGTTGGTACATAGAATCAAATCCTGTTCGCACCGTCTGAATTTTTTGTAGAATTTTATTTTGTTCTTCTAAGCTTTTTGAACCTCTAAATTGCTTTAAAAGCTTAGAAAAGTCTGCTTTTAGATCAATAATGGAAGGCCTATTGTACTTATAATCGTTAAACTTCATGACACTACAATTTGTAACGGTAAACGAGTCCAAAACTTTAAAGGGTCGTTCAGTTTTTAATTTAATTCTTTAAAAGTTAAACATACAATATAAGGTTTATGTTACAGTGTTTTTACAAAAATTTGAGGAATATGCAGTGATAAGATTAATTTCAAAATTAACTTTGGTATCAAACATGAAAAACAAATTTAGTTTTGATTAAATTGCAGCGAATGGATTCAATTACACAAATTACACTAGGAGCAGCAGTTGGTGAGGTCGTGCTTGGGAAAAAAGTAGGAAATAGAGCCATGGTTTGGGGAGCAATTGCAGGGACCATACCCGATTTGGATATTTTGACCTCTTTTTTTATGAGTGAGATTAATGCTTTAATCGCACATCGACATATTACTCATGCCCTTGTCTTTCCAGTATTTATGGCACCACTGTTTGGCTTGTTGGCGTATAAGTTTTACAAGGGAGATTTTGATAAAAACCCAATCTATAAAGGACTGATAACAGGAATCGGAGCATTGATTTGCGGACTCATTTTATATCTATTGGCACTTGGTCTTTACAATAACGGCCGTGTGTCACCACTTCCGCTTATCACGGGTCTGTCCATTGTGACATTCTTAGCCTACCGGATGCGCAATTATTGGAAAACAGACTTCAGTCGACTGGGGACAGAAGCGAGTCACCGCGATTGGTCTTGGCTGTTTTTCTGGGGGCTGTTTACACATCCACTATTAGACTGTTTTACAAGCTACGGTACACAGATCTTTCAACCGTTTTCTGATTACAGAGTGTCGTTTAGTACGGTAGCCGTGGCGGATCCCGCTTACACTGTACCATTTTTGATTTGTGTGGTCATTGCCAGTTATCTTGCTAGGGGAAGCCGATTGCGATCCGTTATCAATTGGGTGGGAATCGGTTTTAGTTGCCTCTATTTGCTCTGGACGGTTCGTAACAAGGTCGTCATTACTAAAATCTTTGAAAATAGCCTGACGCGCAACCAAATTCAGTTTGACAGAACATTTGTTTCACCTACTATTTTAAACAACATCTTGTGGCAAGCCGTCGCCGAGTCTGATGACAAGTACTATTACGGACTCTACTCCTTGCGAGATTCGAAACCCGAAATACAGATCGATAGTCTATACAAGCATCCGAAACGACGGGCCGTACTAGAAAAATACAAGGATTTCCCTACACTCACCTGGTTTTCTGATAACTATTATACTATTGATTCTGTGGCGCCAGATCAGTATAAAATGAATGACCTCCGTTTCGGAGTTATTGGCAATCTCGAAACGCCGAGAGATACCAGTATGTACGTTTTCCAGTTTTACCTAACAGTCAAGGGGGACAACGACCTTCACATTAAGAGCTATCGAAATACTGATCGTGACATTAGTGCTGATTTACAAAAACTCAGAAATCGCATAAACGGTCAATAGTTTTTTCATTCATATGGTAACCGTTTTACAGACTTACCGTTAAATAGAGGGAAATTAACTAAAGCTCCCTTTATGAAAAAACTAGCAATTATCGGAACAGTGGGCCTGCCTGCTGCGTACGGAGGCTTTGAAACGCTTGTTGACCAATTAGTTGTCAACCTGAATGAAGCATTTGAGATTACCGTGTATTGCAGTGGGAAGTTCTATCCTAAGAAAACACGTTTAAGGACTTACAAGGGTGCTAAATTGATTTATCTTCCGCTTAATGCGAATGGTATTCAAAGTATTCCCTATGATATTTGTTCTATCATCCATGCCGTTTTCAAGGCCGATCTACTATTGATCCTCGGCGTTTCAGGATGTATTTTGCTGCCTTTCTTTAAGTTCTTTACTAAAAAACGGTTTTTTGTAAATATAGATGGAATAGAATGGAAGAGAGATAAGTGGGGAGCAATGATCAAGCGATTTTTGAGGTACTCTGAAATCCAGGCTATAGAGACCGCAGAAGGTGTTATAACTGACAATAAAGTAATACAGCAATACGTAGCTGCTACCTACGGTTATGAAAGCTATTTGATTGAATATGGTGGAGATCATGCTTTCCATGTACCAATAAAGGAAGAAGATATCAGGCAATACCCATTTCTACAGTCAGAATATCTTTTTGGTGTTTGTAGGATAGAACCAGAAAACAACATTCATATCATTCTGAAGGCCGTGTCTAGACAGACTAAATACCCATTTGCAATGGTTGGTAATTGGGATAAAAGTCAGTATGGAAAAGACCTGAAATCTAAGTACTCAGCAATCGACCACCTGTACTTAATTGATCCTGTCTATGAACCTACAGCATTAAACAGACTGCGCTCCAACTGTTTTCTTTATCTGCATGGGCATTGTGCTGGGGGCACTAATCCTTCGCTCGTAGAAGCAATGAATTTAGGCGTCCCTATCGTGGCATTTGACGTCGGCTATAATCGAGCAACAACGGAAGATAGCGCCTTGTTTTTCAAAGATGTCATAGACTTGGAATTGGTCTTAAGTAACATGAATGAAACTTGGGCAAAATCAGTTGGAGACAAGATGAAAGCTATAGCCGATAAACGATATACCTGGAAGGTGATCGGTAAAAAATATCTCAGAATGCTAAGGGCAGGTGCCAAGCAACAATCGGAGGCTTCGATTCCAGTCTCAAAACCATTGCACAATTGATGTCGACACTTATATTATGATGCACGATCTACTTTCACAAGAGGGAATACAAGCCCTCATCGCTGTTTTTTTTACCGCGTTTGCGATCACTTACTTCGTGATTCCATCTATTTTGGAAGTGGCATACAAAAAGCAGTTGTTTGATATTCCTGATCATAGAAAAGTGCATGTCAAGCCAATACCCAGTTTGGGAGGTATTGGGATTTTCATTGGTGTTATCATTTCAATCATTTTATTTTCGTCTGCCGCTCAATATTCATTCTATAAATTCTTGATTGCTGCTTACTTAGTGCTGTTTTTTATAGGATTAAAAGATGATTTAATTATTATGCGGACCAGGTACAAATTAATCATACAGGTTTCTGTGGCTATTGTCTTGGTTATTAGTGGGTTACGGTTTGAAAACTTTCATGGCATCTTAGGGTTATACGAACTCCCATATTGGTTAAGCTTTACAGTAAGTCTTATTTTTATTATTGGAATCACCAACGCATTTAATTTAATTGATGGGATAGACGGGCTAGCAGCAGGTTTAGGGATTATTAATTGTATTACATTCGGTTGTTTATTGTTTATTTTTGAACAACAAGCAAATGCCGTTCTAGCTTTTGCCGTTGCTGGAGCTATGGTAGCTTTTCTTCGATATAATTTTGGAAAATACCCAAATAAAATATTCATGGGAGATACCGGATCACTGTTGCTTGGACTAACGATCTCCGTGCTGGCTATTAGTTTTGTCAATATTTCACCTGAGGTAGCAGCAGCACGCTTTGGTTTTATCTCTCCTCCGATAGTAGCGCTTGCGATTATCATTATTCCTGTATTCGATACCTTACGGGTAATGATTGTTAGAATGATGGAAGGAAAATCACCATTTCGACCAGACAAGAATCATATTCATCACACTTTTTTGGAAGCAGGTTTAACGCATAAGACCTCAAGTTTGATTTTGTACGGAATTAACTTACTGCTCATTTTTGCAGTATTATTTTTAAGAAGCAACACCACCTTTTTCCTTGTATTTACGCTTTTGATTCTAGGAGCGCTGATTGTACAAGGATTTATTCTATTGCGATTTTCATTAAAGTCAAGTAAGGTTAGTAACCTTAGAGCACAAGCCAGACAACTCCGTGGGAAAAAACAGTATTTAAAATAATAGTTATGGGACTTCAGAAAAAAGGATTTACGGTATTCGTTGTAGATGACGAAGTAATGATTAGAAGAATGATCGAACACCGACTCAAAGACAGAAGTGACTTGTCAGTCTTTTCTTTTGCGTCTGGTGAAGAATGTCTAGAGCAACTAGAAAAAAAGACACCAGACATCGTGATGCTCGACTATCATATGTCAAATGACACCGATCAAGTGATGAACGGTCTTGAAGTACTCCAAAAAATTAAAGAGATAGAACCAGAGACCAACGTTGCAATGCTTTCCTCGCAAGATAATGTCAAGGTAGCTGTCAATGTATTAAAGGAAGGAGCGGTAGACTATATTATTAAAAACGCCCTGTTTGCAGTCAATGCAGAGTCGACAATCGACAAAATTATTCAAAATCTAAACTTGAATACTGAAATTTTGGCACTTAGTGAAACAATAAAGCGCGACAAACTAATGCTGAAAGGCTATTCACTGATTGTATTATTGCTTTGCCTGCTAGCGTATTACTTCTTTGTAACGTAAAATGAACGCTGTACTTACTCAAATAATAACAATAAGCTTGGTAGTTGAGTGCTGAAAGCACGGCATCTGTCAGCCCAGAGTATCGCGCAGCAGAACGCTAAGATCCTAACCCTCACTCCTCCGAAGCGCTGTAAGTGCGACATCGTCTTTTTATACGCTATCTCCTAATTAGAGCAATTGGTTGTACTTTCAGCACTACAGTCATTGTGGGTCTATACATTCAGTACTCAATAACTAAATCAGCTAAAGCCAAGGCCGCGTAAGGGGTAGAAACGGAATTGGCATCGCCCATTGGAGTGGATGACCCGACCCGAAGGGATACGCCCCAATATTTATCTAATTCAATTTACTCTAACAACAGATTGTTGTTGATTAATTCAAGTAAATTCCTTACAATTTTATTGAGTCGTATTAACTAATTATCCCGAGTTTCCGACCCACCTTTTTATAAGTTTCAACTACAAAATCAAGGTGTTCTTCGTTGTGAGACGCCATAAAACTGTTGCGCATCATTGCCTTGCCTGGAGGTGTTGCAGGAGAGATAAATACGTTGGCAAAAATCCCAGCATCAAATAAGCCTTTCCAAAGTTTGAAGGCAGGTTCATCCTCACCAACAATCACAGGAACAATAGCGGTTTCACCATCAATCACGTTAAAACCAAGATCTAAGAGGCCTGTACGTACTTTCTGAGCGTTGTTAGCCAATTTCGTTACCAGTTCTGGTTGATCTTCTAAGATATCGAGTGCGGCAAGCGCTGCGGCGACAGATGCAGGAGTAGGGGATGCCGCAAAAATCAAGGCAGGTGAGTGGTGCTTTAGATAATTCATAACGCGCTCCGGACCAGCGACAAAACCACCGATAGAGGCAAGCGTTTTGCTGAACGTACAAACGATGAGATCTACAGCATCATTTACACCAAATTTATTGGCCGTACCACGTCCTCCTTCTCCAATTACACCAAAAGCATGTGCATCATCCACAATGATTTGAGCATTATATTTTTCTGCCAAAGCAGCAATTTTGTCTAGGTGTGCGATATTACCAAATGTACTAAATACGCCATCTGTAACAATCAATTTCCCACCAGAATCCATCTGCTTTAACCGGCGTTCAAGGTCTTCAACATTGTTGTGTTTGTATCGGACAACGTTGACATTCATGCCACCGCGTGCCAACAGATTACCCGTTACGATACTCGCATGATTGTCCTTATCAGAAAGGATGTGATCACCGCGACCAACTAGGGGCTGAATCACGCCCTGTCCAGTCATATAGCCAGTAGTAAACAGCAATGCGGACTCCTTGCCAACAAACTTAGCGAGGCGGTGCTCCAATTCGATATGCATGTCGATAGTTCCCGTCAAATAACGAGATCCAGAACAACTGGAGCCGAATTTATTCAATGCTTTTATTGTCGCTTCCTTTACTTTAGGGTGCGTGGTCAATCCTAAGTAATTATTAGAGCCAGCCATCACAACTTCCCTACCATCCATATAAACGATTGGTCCTTCGCTGCCCTCAATAGGTGTAAACCAAGGATAGATCCCTTGAGCTTTTACCTCATCTGCTCTGGTGAAGGCATGACATTTTTGAAACAATAGCTTTTCCTCTAAAGTCTTACGCATTTTGGATTTTTTTAATTCTTCTCAAACAATTTAAAAATTGCAAGATTAATTGCTGAATAGAATAATTTAGTTGCAAATATAATACCCTTTTCAAACAAAAAAAATCTCCGTGATTAGAAAAACCACGGAGACCTATTTTTTAAACCCGATTCTGGTCTGATATTCTTCTACCCATTCCATGACGTACGTTAATCCATTACTACATTTCATTAGATGATTTTGCCTTTTACAGAAAAATTGCTTAAATATAATCTCCATATCAATGCTAATGCTTGCAAACACACCAATAGGAATTCGTTTTTCCTATATAATTTTGTTGATGTATTTCCCAATTTGATTAAAAAATTCCTAATGAGACTTACAATTAGAACTCCAATTATTGTTTTAGCATTATTGTTATCCACTGGTTTAATTGCCCAAAACCCCAGCTTTGAATGGGTTAAACAGATTGGCGGAATTGGAAGTGACAATGCATCTACCTTTCTTGATAATCAAGGAAATTTGTATAACACAGGGGTTTTCAGTGACACAGTAGACTTTGACCCCGGTCCGGGAATAATGAATCTTACCTCAACCGGTTTTAAAGATGGCTATATTCAAAAACTGGACGCCAATGGTAACTTACTCTGGGCAAACCATATCGCTCCGGCAAATGTTAATAGTATGACAAGCACATCATCGATTTCCTTTGACAGTAATGGTTTTGTGTACTTAGCAGGTTTTTTCTTTGGAACAGCGGATTTTGATCCGGGGCCGGGAACATTAAATCTTTCTTCAATTATCTACGGGGCAGGATTTATTCAAAAACTGGATACTAATGGGAATCTTGTCTGGGTAATCCCACTTTATGAAGCATTTAGAGTAACAGCAGATGATATTACCATTGACGCTAATGGCAATATATTTATTATGGGGACATTTAAGGGTGGATCACCGACAGATTTCGACCCAGGTCCCGGAACAGCTTACCTTTATACGTATGGTTACGACGAAGACGTTTATGTGTTAAAATTAGATGCCTCTGGTAATTTTCTTTGGGTAAAACAAATGGGAAGCCCAGGACTTGATATATCTGGATCAATTGCACTTGACAGTGGCGGCAATCTATATACAACCTTTACTAGTAGTGGAAACCTTTTCATTCAAAAACTGGAACCTAATGGTAACTCAGTTTGGATGATACAAATTGTAGTAGGATCCGGAAAAGCTATCACTGTAGATGCAAGTGACAATATTTATATAACTGGTTCTTTCTCTGGAACAAAAGATTTTGATCCTGGTCCGGGTCAGACAATTCTAACTTCTAATGGTTCTCATGATATTTTTATTCTGAAATTGGATTCCAATGGAAATTTTATTTGGGCAAAACAAATGGGAGGAATATCAATTGATGAAGGAATTTCTATCACAACAGATATTAATAATAATGTTTACACTGTTGGACAATTCTACAATACAGTTGATTTTGATCCTGGCCCTGGTCAAACGATTTTTGTTTCCAATGGTAATATTGATCTTTTTGCACAAAAGCTAAATTCGAACGGAGATTTCCTTTGGGCAAAACAAATAGGAAGTACAGATTATGACAGAGTCCACCATATTACCATTGATGCTAATAACAATATATATACATCTGGTTCTTTTCACTTAACAGTTGATTTTGATCTTGGTCCTGGAACTACAAATCTGACTTCAAATGGGAATTTGGATGGTTTTATACAAAAATTAAATCAATGTCAGACCGCTTACACTGACATTCAAACCACATGTGGTAGTTACACTTGGATCGATGGTGTTACTTATACTTCATCTAACAATACTGCTATGTATACTGTTCCCGGGGGTGCAGCTAACGGCTGTGACTCAATCGTAACGCTTGACTTAACGGTTAACAACGCTTCGACAAGTACCGATGTTCAAACAGCATGTGACAGTTATACTTGGATAGATGGCGTTACCTATTCCGCAAACAATAATACCGCCGTGTACACAATTGCAGCGGGTGCAGCTAACGGCTGTGACTCAATCGTAACGCTTGACTTGACGGTTAACAGCGCTTCGACAAGTATTGATGTTCAAACTGCATGTGACAGTTATACTTGGATCGATGGTATTACCTATTCCGCAAACAATAATACCGCCGTTTACACAATTACAGCGGGTGCAGCTAACGGCTGTGACTCAATCGTAACGCTTGACTTAACGGTTAACAACGCTTCGACAAGTACCGATGTTCAAACAGCATGTGACAGTTATACTTGGATAGATGGCGTTACCTATTCCGCAAACAATAATACCGCCGTGTACACAATTGCAGCGGGTGCAGCTAACGGCTGTGACTCAATCGTAACGCTTGACTTGACGGTTAACAGCGCTTCGACAAGTATTGATGTTCAAACTGCATGTGACAGTTATACTTGGATCGATGGTATTACCTATTCCGCAAACAATAATACCGCCGTTTACACAATTACAGCGGGTGCAGCTAACGGCTGTGACTCAACCGTAACGCTTGACTTAACAGTTAATCAGGTGTCAGATATCACTACAACTGTGAACGGAGCCACCATCACCTCAAATAACACCGGAGCAACCACTTATCAGTGGTTAGATTGTGACTCGGGCATGAGTATAATCCAAGGAGAGACAGCAAACTCCTATACTGCAACAGTAAACGGCAATTACGCGGTACAACTCACTGAGAATGGATGTGTAGACACTTCCGCTTGTGTGACAATTGTCCTCTCAGGAATAACCAACCATTCATTCAAAGAACGTATTCTGGTTGCTCCTAATCCGACAAATGGCACATTCACAATACAATTTGAAAACAAGCAGACGGATTTGACTGTAAAACTATGGTCTGTTTCCGGTCAATTGAAGGAAAGCAGAACATTTCAACACACAAACAGAGTAGAAATGATGCTTGATTATCCGCAAGGGGTTTACCTTGTGGAAATATTAAATGATTCAGGAGAAAAAGCAGTTGTTCGATTGATAAAATTAGAATAGTTATCTATTCTTATAAAACCCACTACTCAATTAGCCTTGCAGCTTGAATGCAATTGTGTTTATCTGGGTACGTCCATTGCGTCAATAATTGATCATTAATAAGGTAGCGAATAGCGCGGTGCCAATGTGTTTAGCCTTTTTGCTGATACCATCTTCAATTCTTTACGACATTACTTATACAGCAATATCTTCTTAGTAGTAACAATTCCATTTGATGTTTCAATTTCCAACATATAAATATTTGCACTACCATCTAACGCCAAATGAATGTTGCTTTCGTTTTCCATAAAAAACATAGCAACCACCTTACCAGAAAGATCGGCAACTCGTATTGTAGTTCCTTCTTGTGGTCGATCAAACTCAACAGTTATCAGACCATTTGATGGATTGGGGTAGACACTGAACGGTGCTTCAGCATTACTCTCATGGCTATTGCTCAATACAATTGCAGTACAAGCAGATGTCCCAGCACAGTCGCCTAGTGTTATTTCAACAGCAAAGAACCCTGCAGTGGCAGGAGTAAACGATTGATTTGTTTCTCCTGGTATTGGTTGATTACCATTATCACAATCCAACCATTGATAGGTGGCGCCTGCTTGGTTTGCTGTGGCCACACCACCAATAAGTGTTAATGTGGTATCTGGGTTGGGATCTATCGTCAAACCAAGGGTAACAATGGAATCACAGCCATTTACATTGCCCCCTACAATCGTATAGGTTGGTGTATTTGTAATTGCGGTATAAGTCATTCCATCAATCCAAGAGTAAGTGCCACATGCAGTCTGCATATCAGTTCCTGAGGTTGAAGAATAAATCGCCAAATCAAGGGTAACAATGGAATCACAGCCATTTACATTGCCCCCTACAATCGTATAGGTTGGTGTATTTGTAGTTGCGGTATAAGTCATTCCATCAATCCAAGAGTAAGTGCCACATGCAGTCTGTATATCGGTGCCTGATGTTGAAGAATAAATCGTCAAATCAAGGGTCACAATCGAATCACAGCCATTTGCATTGCCTCCTACAATCGTATAGGTTGGTGTATTTGTAGTTGCGGTATAAGTCATTCCATCAATCCAAGAGTAAGTACCACATTCAGACTGTATATCGGTGCCTGATGTTGAAGAATAAATCGTCAAATCAAGGGTAACAATTGTAAGGCGCTCCAATCGCAACACGTTTTCCATCTGAAGATATGGAGACACTAGTACCACTGAAATCAGTATCTGCTTCTCCATCAATATCCTGCCCAATTTGGATTTGAGCAAAACAAGAGTAAAAAGCCAGCCAAATAAAAGTTAAAAGGAATTGAAAACGTTTCATTGAATTGTTTTTTTATTAAAAATACTATTCAAAATTACCGATAATTAATTGTAATTAGGGGAGAATACAAGGAAATTAATTTAATAATTAGGTGCTTGAATTAATTAATTATAGTTTTGTATTTTGTTGTTTAAATAGATGGTTAATTGTCGATCAATTGCTATTTTCTAAATCTTAAATCTAAGCTCATTCTTAAGCAACAATTATTCAATCATTTCAGAACTTATTTACTTTAGAATTTTACTTCAAGTGTCAAAGTAACATTTTTAGGAAATATTGCTCCTTCAGAGCTCGCTTAGCTTATTTATTCATCATGAATTCGAATAAAAAGGGAGTTTGTCACAAGCTGAACATTTCACTTTTTTTGTCCTTGAGTTCGAACCTATTTTGTGTATGTTTGTTGATCTTAAAAGGAAACGAAAAGGCATGCATGACATCTTAATTATCGGTGGAGGACTAGCAGGACTTATCAATGCTATTCATTTGAGTAAGGCGGGACTTAGCGTGGTGGTACTAGAAAAAAACGACTTCCCTAAGCATAAAGTCTGTGGCGAATACATTTCTAACGAAGTGTTACCTTACTTACAAAGCTTAGGTGTTGATCCCTTTGCTTTAGGCGCTACGAGTATTGATAAATTCATTTTAGGAACCTCTGGCGGCACGGAAGTTACGACGACCTTGCCGCTTGGTGGCTTTGGGATCAGTCGATATACGCTAGACCATTTTTTATTGCAGAAGGCAGTCTCCAATGGTTGTGTCGTAGTAAAAACAAATGTTGAAAAGATTGAGTATCAAGGGAGAAGTTTTAAAGTCAGCACCCGTGAAGGCGAAGAATATTTAGCTACTTTTGTCATCGGTGCTTATGGAAAGCGATCGGCACTAGATGGTCATTTGAATAGGAAGTTTATAGAGACTGAAGCCCCTTTCTTAGCAGTAAAGAACCATTACAAGGGTAGTTTCCCTGATGATTTGGTAGCATTACATAATTTTGAAGGTGGGTATTGTGGCATTTCAAAAGTAGAAAACGATTTCATTAATGTTTGCTATTTAGCGAATTATAAAACTTTTAAAAAATATCGAAATATCGAAACGTTTCAACAGGAAGTTCTTTTTAAAAACCCTCAATTAAAAGACATTTTTGAAGGCATTCAACCAACATTTGCAAAACCACTGACCATCAGCCAAGTTTCATTTTCATCGAAGAAAACCATTGAACAACATGTGTTTATGAGTGGAGACGCCGCAGGAATGATTCACCCCTTATGCGGAAATGGAATGGGTATGGCGATTCACAGTGCTAAGATTTTAGCAGGGTTATTAGTACAGTCATTTAATGCAAAATCAATCAATCGGTTGTCCCTTGAAGAGCAATACGCAAAGAGATGGAAATCAACGTTCCAAAAAAGACTGAATGCTGGGAGATTTTTGAACGTGTTTGTCTCTAATCACAAAATATTGAGTGCTGGTATATATGGATTACAATTTTTTCCTAAACTATTCCCATTCATTATAAAACAAACACACGGAGAAGAATTAACTGCCTATCAGGACTAAATAATGGGTAATGGTTAATGCATGACCCAAAGGAGTATGATTACAAACAGATGTATATTCAAAGAAAAATTGTTAAAAATAATTAATGTTTCTGAATTTAGAAAATAGAAGTACGCAAACCGAAATCATGGATGACTTTATGATGGAGGGCGAGCTATTGCAACGAAGCCTGGATCAGCTCGCAAGCATCAATCAATGGTTAGGCGGTAACAGCGTTACCGTTAACGGACTAGAGCAACTCTGGAAAAACACCCCCAAAACCCAACTAATCACGATTGTCGACCTTGGTTGTGGGAATGGCGACATGCTAAGAGTCGTTGCGAAATTAGCAAGAAAGCAAGGGCGCACCGTAAAACTAATCGGTATTGACGCCAATCGGTTTACAGTGGAGTACGCCAGAAAAAAATCTACTAGTTATCCCGAAATAAGCTATATCCTAGACGCGGTCCCTTCTACAACATTTAGCAATTTACAGTATGACGTATTACTGTCTACGCTGTTTTTTCATCATTTAACAGATGAGGAAATCACTACTTGTCTCACAGAAATCACAGCAAAGGCAAGTATGGGCGTAGTTATCAATGACTTGCATAGAAATGAAATAGCGATATTCTTATTCAGATTATTGACTTTATTTATTCCAAATCCGATGATTAGGCAAGATGGTATAACTTCCATAAAAAAAGGATTTAAACGATCAGATCTCAACGCTTTTGTTAAACAATTAAAATTAGCAAATAGTAAGATATCGTGGAAATGGGCATTCCGTTACCAATGGGTTATCAATAATCAGCAGTCGATTTAAAACTATGGTCAGAATAAAAACAGTCGCCACACAATTACCACCGTATACACGGTCAACAAAGGAAATTCTCCCCTACGTCAAAGCATGGCTGAGTGATCAGGAAGAGCGATTTCAGCGGAAAGTCCTCAAAATAATCGGCAACGCGGGCATAGACAGAAGATATTCGATTATCGATGCCCAAGAGATGTTTGTCTTAAGAAGCTTTGAGGAAAAAAACCAACTATACATTCAAGGAACACTGCCTCTAGCAGAACAAGCACTAGCAAAAGCCTTGAAAAAAGCAGATTGGGATCCCAAGCAAATAGACTATATCATAACCGTAAGCTGCACCGGGTTTATGATTCCATCAGTAGATGCCTACTTGATCAACCGCCTAGGCTTGCGACAAGACGTCGTCCGCTTACCAGTGACCAAGATGGGATGCGCAGCAGGCGTATCAGGCATCATTTACGCCAAAAAGTTTCTCAAGGACAATCCAGGCAAGCGTGCTGCAGTCATTGCGGTCGAGTCGCCAATGTCTACCTTTCAGCAAGAAGACTTTTCGATGGTCAATATCGTCAGCGCAGCAATTTTTGGAGATGGCGCGGCTTGTGTCCTACTGTCTTCCGATGAAACCGACGATGGACCAATAGTAAAAAATGAGGAAATGTATCACTTCTTCGATGCTACACATATGATGGGATTTGAATTGAAGAACACTGGGCTGCACATGGTGCTAGATCCTTCAGTACCAGAAACTATTGCAGAACATTTTCCGAAAATAATTTATCCGTTCCTAGAAAAATCCAACACAACCATTGAGCAAATAGATCATTTGGTGTTTCACCCAGGCGGCAAGAAAATCGTACAAACCATTGAAAACCTGTTTGGCGTATTGGGCAAAAACATTGACGACACCAAAGAAGTCCTACGAATCTACGGAAACATGTCCAGCGCTACCGTGTTATACGTGTTAGAGCGTTTTTTAGACAAGGAGATACCCGCAGGCGAACAAGGCTTAATGCTAAGTTTCGGACCAGGATTTTCCGCACAAAAAGTATTGTTAGAGTGGTGATAACCAAAGAACCTAACTATGAGCAAAGAATTTGAAGATAAAAACTACTGGGCCATCATACTAGGCGGATCTTCCGGGCTAGGGCTAGCAACTGCTAAGCGATTGGCAGCGCTAGGGCTGAACATATGTGTGATACACCGCGACAGAAAATCTACGCTCCCAGCAATCGAACAGGAGTTTGAACAGATAAAAGCCAACAAAACCGACTTTTTGTCCTACAATATAGATGCATTGAACCTAGAAAAACGCAAGGAGCTCATCGAAACACTAAAAACCAAGCTAGGTACAACTGGCAAGGTAAAGGCATTCATTCACAGCATCGCCAAAGGCAACTTAAAGCCGATGGTCTCTGAGGATGTCCCGATTTTAAAGAATGATGATTTTCACTTAACGCTTGAAGCCATGGCGATTTCCTTGTATGACTGGATGCAACACCTGTTTAAGGAACAACTCTTTGCAGAGGACGCTCGGATCATCAGTTTTACAAGTGAAGGAAATCAGAAGGCTTGGTCTCATTATGCTGCGGTTTCTGCTGCGAAGGCAGCAATTGAAGCGATTACTAGGAATATCGCATTAGAATTTGCGCCTTTTGGGATCCGCGCCAACTGTGTCCAGGCTGGCATCACCGACACCGCTTCTTTTCGGATGATTCCTAATAGCGACTCCCTCAAAGCGCATGCGTTGCTTAGAAACCCGTCAAAGCGATTGACGACGCCAGAAGACGTGGCAAATGTAGTCGGTTTGCTGTGTATGAAAGAGGCACAATGGATTACTGGAGCCGTGATTCCTGTGGATGGAGGGGAACATATTCAATAGTGTTCAATTAGAAAAAAATGAAATTAAATCAGGATATAAAATTAATACCAGTTTTAGAATTGCAACCTGCAGCTTTCAGTAAGATTGAAAGAGAGTCTCCTAAAAAATCAACTTTAGAAGCACCTCAAGATTGGATAAATTACAATCAAAATTGTTACAACGACTCAGGTCTAAATACTATAAAACCAATTGAACCATTAAGTTGGCTTTTCAAAATAGAGTCTTTGACAGATAGCGAATTGAAAATAATTTTGAAAGATTTAATTGATACTACAGTTGAAGATTTTGAATCAATAGATGAAATCCTAAACGACCCAATAGAATATGCACCACTAATTCCAGGAGGATATTTATTTGTAGTAAATAATAAAATTAAATCAGAACCAGGCTGCTGTTGCGGATTAGAAAATATAATAGAATGGAAAGATTCTTCCAGAATTTTAACTGGTCACGGAAACGATGACTTTGTAGATATAAATCGAACAAACTCACAAGTAAAAGTCTCAATCAAAAAAGAAGTTTTTCTAATACGAGAGAAAGATTATAATAAAATAGTGAACGACGCAGAAATTTCAATTAACAAATTCATTGAAAAAAGTGGAAAGCTTTTCAATGAATTACTTAAAATTAAAAATGGAAAATCATTTGCCAAAGCGATGATTTATAAATGGGATTAAAAATAAAAACGGGAACATATTCAATAAAACAGACATGACGAAAGAAAAAATAATTGCCTTACTACCCTATTCCGACCCTTTTCTGTTTGTAGACGAATTGGGGCACCTAGACGAAGACGGAGTTACTGGAAGTTATACTTATCAGGAGGACGCTTATTTTTACAAAGGCCATTTTATTGATAACCCAGTAACGCCAGGGGTGATTTTAACGGAAACGATGGCTCAGATTGGTCTAGTTTGCCTAGGAATATTCTTAATGCGGGACAAATTTGTAGCTGGCACAAAATTACCAGCAATGGCGATGGTTGCTAATGAAACGGAATACTTTAAGCCTGTTTTTCCAGGAGAAAAGGTAATTGTTACCTCAAAAAAGATATATTTCAGATTCGGAAAATTAAAGTGCGTCGTAGAAATGCGTAATGAGCAGCAAGAATTGATTTGTAAAGGGACAATAGCAGGGATGATTGCTAGAAAACAGATAGAAAAAACATGAGTAAAAGAGTTGTGATTACTGGGTTAGGAGTGGCAGCACCCAATGGTGTTGGCTTAGCGAATTTTGAATCTGCGATCAAGGCAGGGACTTCTGGTATTCAATACTATCAAGAACTTAATGACTTGAATTTTGCTTGCTGCATTGGCGGCATTCCTGAAGTATCTGAAGAATTGAAACTCAAGTATTTGACGCCATTACAGCTCCGTAACTTCAACAGTTCGGGCATTCTGTATGCTTGTATGGCTGGCGTTGATGCGTGGCGAGACGCCAGACTTGAGTTTGCAGGTGAAACCCCGCATTGGGAGAGTGGTGCCGTCTTTGGTACTGGGATCTCAGGCGTAGAAAAAATGAGGGAATCGAGCTACAAGATCGACAGTGGCAAAGTCAAACGATTGGGCAGTAATGCAGTAGAACAGACCATGTCTAGCGGCGCTGCTGCTTACCTGGCAGGCATTATCGGCCTTGGCAATCAAGTCACAACCAATTCCTCTGCTTGCGCAACAGGCACAGAGGCGATTCTCCAAGCGTTTGACCGGATACAAGCAGGCAAAGCCAAGCGAATGATAGCAGGAAGCACTAGCGATCATGGCCCATACCTCTGGGGTGGCTTCGATGCCTTGCGTGTCATGACTTTTAAGCACAATGACTCGCCTGAGAACGGCTCGAGACCTATGAGTGCCACTGCATCTGGCTTTGTGCCTGGGAGTGGCGCTGGCGCCTTGGTACTGGAAAGCCTGGAAAGCGCAATAGAACGCAAGGCGACCATCTATGCTGAAGTACTCGGCGGAGCAGTCAATTCTGGTGGGCAACGCTTGGGTGGTACGATGACGGCACCCAATAATATCGCAGTGCAACGTTGTATCAAGGATGCGTTGGAGGCTACAGGCGTTGATCCCAACGAAATTGATTTGATCAATGGTCATTTAACGGCAACGACAAAAGACCCTGTAGAGATAGAAAATTGGACGATTGCGCTAGGACGAAAAGGCACCGATTTTCCTTACATTCACTCTTTGAAATCGATGATCGGTCATTGCATCAGTGCGGCTGGATCTATCGAGAGTGTGGCCGCGATTTTGGGCTTGAAGCACCAATTCATTTTCCCCAATATCAATTGTGATGATCTACACCCTAAAATCACTGCGATCATTCCTGCTGATAAAGTTCCTAAGCAATTGATTATCAATAAAGAAATAAATATTGTTGCGAAAGCTAGTTTTGGCTTTGGTGATGTGAATACTTGTGTAATTTTTAAAAAATTTAACCATGGATAAACCTGAGCTAATCAGCACTTTAAAAGAAATAATCAAACCCTACGTTCAAGATGAGGCTGCTTTTCAAAACCTAACCGAAGACACCCACTTTATCGACGATTTAAAAATCAACTCTGCCAATTTGATTGATGTCGCACTTGACGTAGAAGACAAATTCGATATCGTTATTGAAGACGAAGCACTTGGCAGCATGTTCACGGTAAAAGAAGCCATGGATATCGTAAGCGAGAAAATCACAGCAAAATGATTGGGAACGATATCGTTGATTTGCAGCAGGCGCTTCAAGAAAGCAACTGGAAACGTCCTCGTTATCTAAGCAAGCTATTCACAGCAAAAGAACAGGCGTTTATCCACGCCGCTCCCAATAAAGACCAAGCAGTTTGGCTGCTTTGGAGTCGAAAGGAAAGTGCGTATAAAATTATTGCTCGGAGTCGAAATCAACGCTTTTTTGCACCTAAAAAGCTGGTGAATAACAATCTTGACAGTCCTATCCATGGTCAAATCACCTTTGAAAATGAAACGTTTACGACCCATAGTACCATAACCAACACCCATATTCATACGATTGCTCAAAAAGATAAAAATTTTTGGTCCCTTTCGGGAAATTACCTGGAACCTCAGGCATCAAAGTCCTTTTTCATTGCCAATAAAAGCTATGCATCTCAACACTTTCTGGCTAGGAAACAACTGCTTGAATACTATGCCGAATACTCAAAAATTTCAATCAATAGTTTAACTATTCAAAAAGACGATAATAAAGTCCCACATTTGTATTATAAAAATAAAAAACAACCAATCATGATTTCGATGGCACATCATGGTCATTATGCTGGTTTCGCTTTGCTCTATATGATACAAACCAACGAATGACTTTTCAGCGCCTCATCCAATTCGCAATCAATTACAAGAAGATAATTATCCTTTTGTTGGGTTTGGCTATGCTTATGGGCTCCTTGCAAACCGCAAGGCTATTGACTGTCGATAATTCACTTGGAATTTGGTTCTTAGAAGACAATGCTGACTATCGGGAATATCTTGAATTTCAAGAAGAACAAGGGTCTGACGAAGTCGTTATCGCGATGATTCCCGCCAAAGATCCGCTATCAGCTGATCACATTGCAAGACTAGAACGACTACACCAAAAAACGGATAGCTTACCGTATGTCACCACTTCATTTAGCTTAGCGAATGCCAAATATCCGATTTACTCCAATCGAAAGCTCTTTTACAGGAATATTTTTACGCCGAGTCGTAGCAAGGAAAGCATTGAGGGATTACTAGACGAGTTGCCAGCACTCAGTCGCCAATTGCTGTCAGATGATCAGCAGTTTACGTTTTTCTATTTGCGGTTGATCCCTGCCAATCAAATCGAAAACAGGAGTGAGATCATCAGTAACATCAGCGTTATCATTGAAGAAACGGTAGGAAAGAGTCACATTTCCGGAGCACCGATCCTAGGCGAAGCGTTTAATAAAACGATATTCGAAGAGAGTCTTTTCTTTGCTGTCATTTCTATCATTGTCATTTTGGGGTTACTGTTGTTTCTGTTGCCGCATTGGCACTACATTCCTATTGCGTTTATTGCGATTGCCTTACCCGTAAGCATTACGTTTGGACTGATGACAAGTATGGGGTATTCCTTGAACTTGATTTCGATGCTCATTCCTACGATTTTGATGATTTACAGTGTCAGTGACCTCATTCATATTGTCAATATTTACCATCAGCATCGCAAGGAGCAACCACAACAGACGCAGATCGAGCAAATAAAAATCGCACTTCAAAAAAGTCTCAAGCCTTGCTTCTACACAACAGTGACTACTATAATTGGATATTTGGCACTTGTCTTATCACCGTTGCCGGCCTTTAAAATCATGGGGGTTTTCACTTTCATCGGATTGTTGATTGCGTTTTGCTTGGTGTATGTGATCGCTGCTATCGGATTTACCTTTATGAATGCACAATCGCTGGAGGCTAATGTCAGGAAAATCAATATTACTTCAATCACTAAAAAAGTAAATCATTGGACGACACACTACAATGGTTTGGTGTTAGGGTTTGGTGGACTAGTGTTTGTCATTGGAATCATCAGCATATTTAATCTGGAGGTTAGTACAAATACCTTAGATCTATTGGGTAATGGCAAAGTCAAAAATGACTTAGATCTGATTGAAGAAACGCTTGGTGGTAGTATCCGATTGCAGTTGAATATTTCAAAGGAGACGTCCGCCTCAATGTTGACTAACGAGTCACTCAGCAAACTCAAGCAGTTTCAACAAAAACTGGACGACAATCCCTTGATCACACATCCGATTTCTGTTGCTAATTTCCAATCCTTCCTTGAAAACCGGATGTCTAGCTTGTCTAAGTTCAGTTTAACCAGTTTTGAGTCGGTCTTCAAAAAAAGCAATACCCAGTCTAACGCTTTCTTTTCGCTGATGGGGGATGACTTTTCTTATCTCGCCATCAACATTAATATCAAGGAGCTACCGACTAAGGAGTTAGAACCGTTGCTAAACACAATAAAGACGGACTTTACGAAAGTGTTTCCAGAAGGAGAATATCAGTTGAAGATCCTCGGGTTTTCGCCGATTTTCGCAAAAATTAATACGTTTATTCTACAGACACAATTTCGATCGTTTGGTGCCGCATTTTTCATTTCTTTCTGCATCCTATTTTACTTTATTGGCAACTTGAAACTAAGCCTATTGGCGCTGATTCCTAACTTACTGCCTTTGTTTTTAGCGTTCATCGTCATGGCTGTTTTCGGAATTCATCTGGAGTCTGCAAACGCAATGCTGGCCCCTATAATGCTTGGTGTTGCCATGGATGACACCGTTCACTTGATCAATAAGTTTAAGATTTATCAACACCAAGGGCTGTCTACTACTGAAAGTATTGACAAGGCTTTGGATTATACAGGTGGGGCACTGTTTTCTACTACGATTGCACTCGTTGCTGGTTTCTTGATTGTGGGCTTAAGCGGTGTTGCTTCTGTCAGTACTTTCGGATGTCTGTGTGCTTTTACCATCCTTGCCGCTTTACTTGCTGACACTTGTTTTTTGCCGGCGTTACTGAAGCGGTATCACTGATGTCTTGTTGCTCTGACACCATTAAATAGAAGTGAGCTTAGCTTGTGTAGGCTGGCTTTTAAGAATGTTTATTCAATAATTCATTTGCTACACTCCAATACTCTTTTTCTTCTTCTACTTCACAATTCTCCTGTTGAACCCTTAAAATACAATTATGAAAAAATTTATCTGGGTAGGAGGTGCCACCGCCTAGTTGGTTGAACGAATGTAGAGACACACTACGAAATATTGCTAAGACGCAAACCCATCATCGTTTTTTGCATGAAAAACGTAAGCGTTTAAAAGTCTTTAGGACGACAAATGAACAATATGCTAGGTAAGGGTGTTTACTTTATGACAGTCTTCCTCTACCTTAGCAGTATTGTTAAAGCTTAATAACGAGAGAAAAATCAGACGGGGATAGATTAGCTTGATTTTTGACAAATATATCTTGAGTTGGTTAACGCTTTAATCATAAATGAAATTAGTGAAAAGGATAACAATAAATACAATCATACTGTTCTTTGCCTTTACAATGAATGGTCAAAGTATTAACGCTAATCTCTCAAAAGTGAACTTTACAGCTACTAATATGAAATGGATGTCAGTAGATGGCACCTTTACAGGAATGAATGGAGAATTGAGCTTTGACGAATCAGATTATGAGCGTGCCAGTTTCAATGTTTGTGTAGACGCGGCAAGTGTCAATACTGAAAATGGCCAACGAGACACTCACTTGAAAAATGAGGACTTTTTTCATGTTACTAAGTACCCATCAATTTGTTTCACCTCTAGCAGTATTAGTAAGACAAACAAAGGATTTACGACTACTGGCACATTGGACATGGTTGGCACTTCTAAAGACGTTACAATCAACTTTACGCACACAGACGGTAAGTTTGTTGGCAATCTAAAGATTAATAGATTGGAGCATAACGTAGGAGCGACCACAGGAACATTTATGGTAGGAGATGAGATAGATCTAGAAATAATAGCTGTTACCCAGTAGCGACTTTTCTAGTAAAGTAGTTTTATATTGTTTTTTTGGGGTACAGGGCGTCACAAATCGTTGTGAGCCCTGTTTTTTTTATGGCTGAATTCGACCTACGGAGCCTGCCTTCCATTGCGCACCGGGCTTCCAAACGTTTAATGTTTAAGAAGTAAACAGTCTAACTGAGGTTATTAGACTTTTCTCAAACCCTATTATACAGTAAGAAAATTGTTGAGCACTGATGCTTTTGCCTATAAAAATAATATACCTATTCTGGTGAATCATGCGACGCCAATTTTTATTGCTAGTCTGCTGTAAATCAAGGCATAATACTTCTGTTTAATTTTTTAACAATTCCTTAACACTGAATAGTGAAATTATCTTCAAAGATTCATCAAATTTGAGGTAAGAAACTTAAAATTTTGTTTCTGATTTCTCTTACTATTCTAAGTAAATAACTCTCTTTTAAGAAAATATCTAAAGATATGGAATTCGGATTTGGGGATCTGTTACAAATACTCGGCGCACTTGCATTTTTTGTGTACGGTATGAAAATGATGAGCGACGGTATTCAACGTGCAGCAGGCTCTCAATTGCGGAATATTCTTCGGACCATGACTAAAAATCGGTTCCTTGGTGTATTTACGGGTTTTCTAATTACCGCCTTAGTCCAATCTTCTTCGGCGACCACCGTAATGACAGTGAGTTTTGTAAACGCAGGACTGCTTTCGCTAGTGGAATCTGCAGGTGTAATGATGGGAGCGAATATTGGAACCACCATTACAGGCTGGATTATTTCTATCCTTGGCTTTAAAGTGCAATTGAGTGCGTACTCGATTCCTTTATTTGCGATTGGTGTACCGTTACTCATTTCCAGACGTGGCAAAAGCCGTTACTGGGGTGAATTTTTGATCGGGTTTGCCATCTTGTTCCTAGGACTGTCTTACTTGAAAGCAGCGGTGCCTGATATTGCGGAGAACTCAGAGATACTGGAATGGGTTAATGGATTTACAAACGGCGGCATACTATCAAGATTCTTTTTCGTACTTATTGGTGCCTTAGTCACAGTCGTCGTTCAATCTTCTAGTGCCGCAATGGCAATCACATTGACTCTAGTTTTTGCTGGCTGGTTGCCCTTGGATATTGCTTGTGCGATGGTACTTGGTGAAAACATTGGGACAACGATTACAGCAGAAATCGCTTCATTGGTTGGTAATGTAAATGCTAAGCGGTCTGCGAGAATACACTCCATGTTTAATATTATTGGTGTGATTTGGATGGTAATACTTCTTCCGTATATCCTCCCACTTCTAGAGAACTTTGTAGAGTCCTTCACGCATATTTTTGAAGGAAGTATTAAGACCAAAGCTGAAATTTCGGCAGACGATGCTCTCAATACTTACAAGTTAGCGGCATTCCACACTGCTTTCAACCTGATGAACGTCTTGTTGATGCTTCCTTTGGTGCCCTGGCTGGTGAAAACTGCTATTGCTACAGTGCCCAATACAGAATCTGATGAAGACTTTCCAAAATTACGGTTTATCGGTGGTGTCACTAGAACTCCAGAACTAGCTACTGTAGAACTGCAAAAAGAAACGGCTCATTTTGGTGATATCGCAAGTCGGATGTCTGGTTTTGCTAATAAACTGATGAATGCTACTGAAGGCAAAGAACAACAGAAGCTGTTCAAAAAACTCGAAAAATATGAGGCGATTACAGATGACATGGAAATTGAGATCACAGAATATATTTCGAAGTTGGCGAGTGAGCAAATTACACCTAAAACCAGCTTGCGCCTAAGAAGTATCCTCAATATCTGTAATGATCTTGAACGAATCGGTGACCTATTTTTCCAGGTTTCCAAAACACTAGAGCGGAAAATAGAAGGGAAGATTTATTTTACTCCCGAGCAACGCAATAACCTTAACGATATGTTCGCTCTTATTGATAACGCATTTGCAGTCATGGTTGAAAATCTTGGAAGTCCTAGCTACGATGATGTCAATAAAGATAATGCTGTCGCAATTGAGAAAAAAATCAATGAATTTAGAAATTCACTGCGATTAGAAAATACAAAGAAGCTTGGCAATAAAGACTACAACGTCAAATCAGCCATGATCTATAACAATGTCTTCTCCAATTTAGAACGAATTGGTGACCACATCATTAATGTTTCTGAAGCAGTAGTTGGAGAAATCTAGAATCTAGATTTTGTGTTTTCTTCTCTTTTAGAACTATACAATATACTATTTCGATCAATCTGAAAAATTAGCATGAGTTCTAAATAGTCAAAGTACTATTCGTCCATATAACTAAATTATGAAACGCAGCGGCAATGGCATATTTCTCTTCATTCCATCTACTATTGTCAAACTTCCTACAAATCACAAATACGCGATGGACATAATTCTTATACTTTTCAAAATCTCTGTCTAAAAGATCTTGATAATATGTCTACTATATTTTTTTGAATGATTCATACTCCTAAGGTCAAAAGTTATTTGACTGTATTCAATGAATGATTCAAATTAATAGCTTCGCTTTCGCCAGACAAAAGCCTATCCGTACAACTCCACCTTTATATTAGACTTCGGTACACCCATAGCCGCCAAACGGGTTTGCGCCTCATCAACCATCACTTGCCAGCCACACAGGTAATAGTTGGTGGCAGGAGAGAACTGATACTCTTTTTCATAGATTTGATGAACGTGGCCTGTGTGACCTTCCCAGTTTTCTTCCCTGGAAAGTACCACAGTATACTTGAAGGAGGCATGAGCAGCTTGTAACCGTAGAAATTCCTTGAGATATAGAATGTTTTCCTTATACCGCGTCCCAAAAATAAGGTGAATCAAGTCGGGTTGTAATGGCCGACTAAGGATGTCCTGAATCATGCTTCGGAAAGGGACAACTCCAGTGCCTGTGCACACCATTATCAAGGAAGAAGGGGGCTGATCAGGAATACAAAACACCCCAACTGGACCTTTAAAAGTCACCGCGTCCCCCACTTTCAATACTTTAAACAAGTATTTAGAAGCTAAGCCACCTTCGAAGTAAGAAACACACAACTCAATGATATTGTAACCTTTAGGAGGATTAGCAATAGAGTAACTCCGCCAACGCTTATGTCTTTTTTCGTGAATCGGCAAGTCCAAAGTGATAAACTGCCCCGCCTTAAATGCGAATTGCTCAACATCGTCTACCTCTATCCAAAGCCGCTTGACCGTGCTAGTATCGTCTACAATATCAATCACTTTTCCAGTTAACCACTTAGGCATATCAAATTATTTTGCGCAAAGGTACTGAAAATAGTGATTTTCACGATGAATGGTTTAAAAAACTCCGTGTAACTCCGCTCACTCCGTAGTAATTTTGATGTTGAATCGTTTCCCTATTGGTAAAGAGAAATGCGTTAACTAGACTTGGTTTCTACATCCAGATCACGGAAACGCTCTGGGGCTTTCTTAATACCGCCCTTGTAACCCCTCCACATGATAGGAATCCAGCCTAGAATCGGGATAAAGTAAGAGATCGTAAATGGATTTTCAATCAGCATTCGAAACATCGCACCAACACCATACTTGATTTCAACCTCCTCTCCCGGCTTGCTTTTATTCCATAAGCGAATAAACTCATGAAACGCGAACAGCCAACCGTGAGGCAAGTAAAAAGGAAACATCTTCCTATTTTTCCAAACGTGCTTGAGGTGTTCACCAACCTGATACGGCTTTCGTCCATACTTCACCACCGCAGCATTGAGTTCCTCCTGCATTTGAGCTTGGACCCGGTCGCGAATTGCAAGGATCTCCTCTTCAGTGATGTCTTTGTACGGCTTATCAATCCATTTCCAGGGACTCAACCGTTTACCGCGCACAAAAACGAGCTTTGCAGGCCATGCATAATAAAACAACCATGGCTGAAACGGGAGCAGTAAAATTACCAGCCCTACCGGGAGAAACGGAATTCCGATTTTCCGAACCAATTTATTGATAAACTCAAAGCTATAAGTATGCGGATTGATATTTTCCCCGTTTACAGTCACGTAAGGCACCACATCAGTTTTATATTTCAGACTCATCCGCACAAATGACGTCGCAAAACGCTGCAACTCGTACTTCCGATTCCAGCCTTTCCCAATCCCTGGCACGCCTTCAGGGTAAACCAGCAGATTCGATTCCTTATAATGCATCATCGTTTCAAAATTCAGGAATGTAGCATCCACACCACCCAGTCGCTTCCAAAAATCATTGATCATATAAGGATTCATCAACGCTGTCTGAGACAACATTGGCGCTACCAGAGCCCGAAACGTTTTACTCTGATCGTAGTTCATTTTTTTCAAATACCCAGCGCCAAACATCATTGCATCCCAAGGAAATGCCATCCCAGAATGATTACTAATAATGATGACAGGGTGGTCGGGATTGTTGCGTTCGATGGGGTCGTCAAAACCAACAAACTCAGACCGGAAAAATACTTCATCAATCGTACTTGCCACGTTTTTGTTGAGACTCTCAATAAACTCAAATTCAAACCCATTATCGAAAATGAACTTGTTCGCTTCTATTTTTTTCTGATACTCTTCTGCGGAAATATTTTTCATCGACCAACGTTGAATAGCCAATTTACATAATTCTTTGCAAAAACAGGACGGTACCCGGTAACTTAATCTATAATATAGCATTATTTTTATAGCTCGATTTCTGACTGGTTCGCCACTCTCCATATCGCATAAGACGGAACGACATCCAGATCACTAGTGAATACAATATTTAATTTCAAACCATTCCAGTATTTCATTAGAAGTCAGTAAAATCAATGGTGCTCGCAACGTATGAGGGCTAGAATAATAGAGCTAGCTTTCGCAAAATATTCCTCATATTTTTCCGTTATTATTGGTAATAAGATAAAACTTGCCACTTCCAATCACCATTAATTCATAATATGAAACAATTCTGCCATTTATTGTTACTATTTGTTTTCTTCAATCTCAGTTTTGACCATTTGCCAATTGCCCATTCCAAAACCCATGCAATTCTGAGTACAAAGAATTAAACAATGTTCCATGCGCCAACATTGCTGTAAATAAGCATAATTTTTTTTATGTAGGTTTAAGCAATCCTATTACAGTTAGCAAATGCAGCAAAGACTCCAAAATTTCCTGCGAAGGTTGCGAGCTGGAATCAAAAGGAAACGGCAGATATGATGCCTTCGTAAAACAACCAGGACACCTTGCAACCATCACCATTTCCAACAAACATTCGGAACCATCAGTATTTAAGTTTAGAACAAAACGTCTGCCCAATCCCAAATCTTGCGTTGGTAATTGCAATAAAAAAGAGATGAGTGTTGCTGAATTCAAAATTCAGGAAGGAATTTATGCAAAATTGGAGAATATGGACATCAGTATAAGGTATTCCATTCAAAGTTTCCAAATCACAAGGTTCCCAGCCTATGGAAAAAAAATTTAAAAAATCAACCAGGGAGGACGCTATTCTGCTGAGTCTTCAGGGTTAATCAATAAAGCACAACCAGGCGATGTTTTTTGGTTTAACTCCATAAAGGTAAAATGCCCAGGAGAAGAATTTACCCGTGAGCTTTCTGATATTATCATTAGAATCAAGGTAAAACAAAACGATACTGTTTAGAAATTTTTTATTGCTCCGCTTACTCCCTTGTTGTTTTCACGTTGAACCGTTCACCCAAGCCCTTCCCACCACTTGCAAATCCAGACACATTCCATATCTTACACACGAAATATTACATTATGAAATTAATTGCATTCTCTAAAAACATCACATTATGAAGTTAGGCGCATTTTCCATAAGCTTGAGTGTAAAAGACTTGGCTACCTCCAGACAATTTTATGAGTCACTAGGATTCACTGTTTTGGGTGGTAGCCCAGAAAAGAATTATCTGATCATGAAACAAGGAACCAGTCTGATTGGATTGTTTCATGGCATGTTTCCTGGCAATATCCTCACGTTTAACCCTGGATGGGATAGCGATGCCCAATTACTTGCCAACTTTGATGATGTGCGAGAGATTCAACAACACCTAAAGGATCGACAAATCAAACTAGACAGTGAAGTAGATTCCAGTACATCAGGACCAGGTAGCTTCATGTTAAAAGATCCTGATGGTAATATAATTCTGATTGACCAACATGTGTAAGTTGGATTCTAGAAAATAGAAAGGCTTTCAGTGTCCCTAAAAACTATATTGAACTCCGATATTGATTGAAAGGTTATTCAGATTTGTTTTGAACGCACGGTCATCCATTGGCAGGTCCATATCAAAATCGGGGTTATAAGCGGAATTATTAGCGTTTTCCGTCAATTCATCCAAGTAGATTATCTCTTTTTCATAGATGTCAAAATCATCTAGGGTTAAGGTAGCGTCAAAAGGAATACCTGGAAACAGATCTCCTTCTGCATCAACGTCAAATTTTGTGTATACCGTTTCTTTAGATTTCATGCTCATCCCAACAAAATTCAATTCACTAAATATTGAGATGCGGTTTCCAATCAAATAGCGAACACCGAGACCACTAGTAATTCCAACAGTTGCGTGGCCTGTCGTTTTGCCTTCTGCGTCCAATTCTACATGCATATCAGCACCAGGAAAAGATGTCGCACCTTGACAATCTATAAAGCGACACAACAGCCGATTGTCATCATCCACTGCTTCGATGGTTGTAATGATGCTTCCACCTACTGGTAGCGAAGCGCCTACTTTCAAATATAGTTTTACCTTTTCGCCACTAGTCTGCATGATTAGACTAGGCGCTACCACATAGCCACTTGCCTTAGAATACTGCTCCGCAGCGTAATTAGGGACGACGATACGCGCATCTAATATTTTTGGGCCAGTAGTATAGGCAAAACCAAGTTCAAAGATCAGGTTGTCTGTCATGTAGTAACCTGCACCAACACCCACATTGACGCCTTTCCCTAGGGAACCGTATAGTGATTTGTTGGAAATCATACCATTATCAGAAAGCGAGTAATCACTATCTCCTAATTCAGTAAGCGGTGAGCCAAGGTCGTCATTGATTGCAGGGAAGCCGTAGCCACTTCGTAACTGAATGTAGAAATTTTGGGCGACCAAAGAAGTCACAGAACCCAGCATGATCAATGCAAACAAGAGAAACTGGTACCTCATTTAACTCAAATTTTAGGTGTTAAAAGTTAAAACCAACAGATGTTTGGATAGAAACGTTCCTATCAAAATCAGCTCTGGAAATTCGTTGTAGATTATCGTCAACCTTATGTCGACTGATATCGTAGTAGTTATTTGTAACGTCTAGTAACCCAACGTTTCCACGAACACCAAAGTAAAGTCCCGATTCTAACTCCCACCGTAATTCTAGATTAACACCTATGTCAAATCGCTTATAAAAGCTGCCTTGTTTTTCTGTGAAGTCGTAATACGCACCGACTTCTCGCGGTGCATACAGCTTGTCGAGTAGTGCGTTACCATCAGTGAAAACCTCATTCGTTAAAATTCCGGTTTCAGTTCCAAATGGATCAGGAAAAGCAGTGTCAGAGATGTAACTGTAGTCATTGTTGATCGTAATCAAATCTAGTCTTCTCTCTATCCCACTTTCAGTAAAACTACCAGAAAAGTCAGTATTCCCAACTCCTGAAGCGTTCAATAAAAACCCAACGGTAGCACCTACGCCTACTTTAATGTTGGAGAAAACATTGTAGTAATACATCGCTGATAAATCGAGATAACCTAAGTTTGTGGTAATGTTTTGTTTTTTAGCACCCTGGACATAAGCGGAACGGCTAAACAAGCTGTCTTGAACGGGAGCCAATAAAAAGTAGTAAGAAGCTGTGTCGTCAAACCTATTTTTCCCTCCTTTTTGAGAATAGGCCAATTGAACAGAAAATGATGATTTATTGGCAAATTTAATGTCTAATGTAGGACCAATATGAAATCCTCCAATAAATTTGTTCACTTCAATCTCATTGCCAGCATCATCAGTTTCCGTGGCTCCCAAAATACCTGAAACATTTACGCCGGCTCTCGCCCCATATTTCAACTCCTGTGCAAGTAGGTTAAAAGAGACCAGCAGGGAGCAAAAAATACATACTAAAATTCTCATGTTTTACGTTTTGAGCGTCAAAGATAAATAAATCTAACCTAATTAATAGTTAAACTCCGATTATCAAAATGTTAAGTTGGCAGGTTTTTATGCAGCGGTTACCGTTTAAAAGAAGACAGGTTTGTCGTGATAGTGAAGTGATTAGTGGCTCCCGCTAAATGGTAAAACGAAATCCCGTATTCGATTCTGAATTGTTTGATCTTGAGTCCCACACCTCCAGAAAACCCAGTCAGTCCTCGTAACTTATCAACTCCCAACTCAACTCTTCGCTGGTGATTGTAGGCCGCTCGAAGGCGAAAGTTTTCCTTTTTACCTGCTAGCAGCTCTAAACCCACTATGAAATGTCTGAAAAAGTTGTCCGTAAGTATAGCAAATCTTGTTTCTTCGGTATCGCCTTCTTCTACAAAGATAGAAGTCGGTTCATCAGCATTTGGGTCCTTGTATCGAATATTCCATCGTTGTAGGTCGTGGTAGGTTATCGAAAACCGCAGCGGCAAATATTTTAATTGTTTAGCGATTCCCAGTTGCACATCAAACGGTAAAGGCTCCCGCTCACCAGCAGGGTGATACTTAGTAATCTGATACCCCATATTCTTAAACGTCAGTCCAATAGAAAACATTTTTGCGGTATCCTGATACGTTCCTCCAAGATCAAGTGCAGCGCCTAGGGAATTGTAGGACTCTAGACTAGAATAAATTACTTTCAGATTGGCACCATAAGAAAATTTCTCGCTATACTGCTTACCTATTCCTACATTTAAAGCATACTCGCTCGCTGAAAATGTACCGAGCGATTGCCCAAAGCTATTAGTGAAGTCAAATTGTCCATATGCGAAGTACTGAATTCCACCCATTAGGGTAGCATCCAACTTATTCAGATGGTGCGTGTAGCCAGCAAATCCATTATTGATACCAGATACATGCAAAGTGCTATTGAAGTTTAGCTGTTGATGCATTGAGGCATTGAGCAAAGAAGGATTATGATAACCAAGTGCAGCATCATCATCTTTTATCATGATCAGACTACCACCCAGCCCAGCAATTCTTGCCGTGTGCGGTGTGTTTAGAAATGTATATACGCTCCTTCCACCTGATTGCGCAACGGCATCAGCCATCATCAATAAAATGGCTAGCAGGAGGGTGCTATTTCTGAGGAATTGAGTCAAGTTATTTTTTTTTAAGGATGCGCTATATAACGCATAAAACTACAAAATTTATTGTGCTGGAGTACAATTTTTACAATTACATGGCTTTATTTTCCAGAATCTTTCCAAACTGATTCGCATTTAGTGAAAAATTGATCACCTAAGGGTATAGATTTGCAGTCCATTTTTTCTATTAGTTTTCCAGTGGTGTCGTATTTCTTCAATTCGCCGATCTCATTGTCACCGTCTTTGTACGTTCCTTCAGTACTCAATTTCCCATTGGGGTGGTACTCTTTGAAAGGGCCATTTTCTTCATTTTCAACAAACATTACAACTTCTTTTAACGAACCATCATTACGATAAAACTTCCATTCACCATTCATCGCATCATTAGAATAGTTACCCTCCTCCCATATTTTTCCATTTTCGTAGAAGGAAACAAAAGGACCCGCAAATGTTCCACGATTATGGTTTTCCTTTGCCTTAACTTCACCATTTTTAAAGTAAATCGTTCGTAAACCATGTAAAACATTATCTGCATAGTTTGATTCTTCAAATTTGCTGCCGTCTTCGTAAAACCCAACAAATTTGCCTTGTTTTGCTTCGTCTTTGACACGCACTTGATACTCAGCAATGACAGTGCCGTTTTCATCAGTCTTGGTAACTGTTTTTATTTCTTTCTTGCACGCTGTAAATACCATGGTCAGAAAACAAATGAAGAGTAATGAAGTGTTTTTCATGGAATAAATTGATTAAATAGTAAGCTAAATTCTGTTTTTTAGTGGTAACCTTTATTTTTGCGCTACTTTAATAACAGAAAAACAACATACAAAATTATAAACATCAATGGATAATTTGAAAAGTACTATTGAAAATATTTGGGAAAATCGTGATTTATTGTCCAATCAAGCGTCTAAAGAGGCGATTCGTTCAGTGATCGACCTGCTTGACAAAGGCGAAATTCGAGTTGCAGAGCCAACTGACAATGGCTGGCAGGTCAACACCTGGGTCAAAAAAGCAGTGTCACTGTATTTCCCGATTCAGGAAATGAAAACAATCGAAGTCGGACCGTTTGAGTTCCATGATAAGATTCCCCTAAAGAAAAACTATGCAGCGATGGGTGTTCGCGTGGTACCACATGCGATTGCCCGCCATGGTGCTTTCATTGAGCCCGGCGCAATTCTGATGCCGAGCTATGTAAACATTGGTGCTTATGTTGGCAGTGGTACAATGGTCGACACCTGGGCCACAGTCGGCTCCTGTGCTCAGATTGGCAAGAATGTCCACCTGAGTGGCGGTGTTGGCATTGGAGGCGTGTTAGAGCCACCTCAAGCCTCTCCAACCATTATTGAAGACAATTGCTTTATTGGTTCGCGATGCATTGTGGTAGAAGGCGTGCATATTGAGCAGGAAGCGGTCCTTGGGGCTAATGTTGTATTAACACAATCAACTCACATCATTGATGTTACAGGCAATGAACCGGTGACTCATAAAGGGCGAGTTCCAGCACGATCAGTAGTCATTCCTGGTTCGTATACAAAGGAATTTCCTGCGGGCGCTTATCAGGTAAGCTGTGCACTCATTATTGGTCAAAGGAAAGAATCTACAAACAAAAAGACATCGTTGAATGATGCATTGAGAACGCATGCAGTGGCGGTGTAGTACGTATTTGTATAGATTCGGCTGCCAATTCAAAGTTCAATAATGAGTGCGCTCCGAAAAGTCTCTTTTGTCCAAACTCATCGTTTTCAAGAATTTTAAAGTCCTCATTAATAAGTGTTAACTGCGGCTCTAAAATTCTTTCAGCCTCGATTTTGACCAAAATAGTCCTTTTCGGAGTAGACTCAATAATGGTCGTTAATTGACTTGTGAGGTTTGCCTCAATAGCACAAACTTCACAGCTTTTTATTGAAACATTCCATTAGTATTCGAATTCACCTCTGCCTTTGGCTTAATAATTATTGTCTTTTCGGTCAGACACTAACTATTAATCTTTTTCAGGCCGACTGCCTGTTAATTTCATTAAATTCCTAGTTTCATTGTTAATTAGCGAAGCGTTAATTGTTCATTACTTCGACTGTAGTTGCCTTGTCTTTTCTGCCAACCATTGCGTTTCAATGAGATTATCGTTGTTCTCGATGTCCTGTCTTAGTCGTTGAATCAGATTGCTGGTGTCTTTTCCCTGAGCTTTGCTGGCGCGGATCCTAAATAGCCGCATCGTAAATCGCATAAAGTTGGAGTAGGAGTCTTTAATCCGTTCAGACATATTCTTATTGCGCTTTAGGTAGGAACGCAGTGATTCCAACTCATTGGGAAGGGGGTGGCGGAAATCATCTATACCGAAATAAGGATCGTCATAATAGATTTGAATCCAAAGCAATTTACTGGAAAGGATATAAAAGAAGTCTTCTTTCCCTTGAAAATTGATCAGTTTTAATCTGGCTTCGTCATAGTTCTTTTGATGAAACATTATAAAGGCCTGAGTCAATAGAACAATGTCTGGTAGATATTTGATGTCGAACTCATTTTTCAGAAGTTCGATAGTAGTTTTTGCCCACTCAAACCGTTGTGTTTTACAAGCATTTTGAATGGCGTTCATAAACAGATGTGGTGAAAAATATAGCCCCGTATTCCAAATTTTTAGGGGGAAGGTGAGTTCATAAATCCGATGTCTTTTTTCTCGATATTCCTCATTGCGCCATTTGATTTGCCTGGAGCAATAATTCAACATAAAACTAAAAATTTGCCGATTGGTAGTGGTGTCAAATTTGTTGATACTTTCATCCATTATTATTTCCAACGCATCATACATTTTATGCGCCTTATTGCCTTCTTTCACCAATTTATGAATGTGGAAATACACTTGAGTCAAAGCGTTATGCTGTTGCCAGTTTTTTTCGAGATAGGCATCAAGCAAAGCCATCAACGGATATTCGTTTTTCACATTTAGAATTCGTTCCCCGTTTAACGCTGCGTTGTAATAAAGCAGAACGTTTGGTAAGTAATAGTCTGTAAAACTATCAATGACTTTTTTGAATGGAATTTCACTAGATCGATTTGATTGAATAATCTTCATATAAAAATTGATCTCTTCTATCCGATACCGTTGGTAAAAGTGTTTTGTTGTTTCGATTGTGTCATTATTCAATAGTTGATCGCTTTTGCGTAGAATCGGGTCTACTAAACGGTAACATTTTCTAACCATCAGCGTGTCTAATAACAATCTATTGTTGTGAATGACATCTTTTTCCTGTTGGAGTGTGATCAGGAATTGCTCAATTAGACTAGAAAACCCATAAAGCAGTTTGCGCAACTGAATATCCTCTTGCTTGCTAATGGCGGTATCAATGCGAAAATTTTTATTCGGATAAAGGATAGGCAGTAAATCTGTTTTGTACAATGGTTTTTTAAAAGGGATTCGCTTGTCTATCAACTCATAGACTGCGACCTGTTTCTGTTGTTTGTTGTAAAACGGAGAACTGATAAAAACCCCGAGTCTATTCCACTCTTTTTTTGTGAGCACCTGTATAAGTTCCGTGAACTTTGTTTTCGCTTTTACTAGATCAGTATTTGAAATCATTTGCTTTATTTATCAACATTTTCTATTAATAATTACGAGTAGGACGGTCAGTAATATTAATGTGTTATGCAATCCACGAATAAAAATCTATTCCGAAAACTGATGATTGCAATCAGGTTTTATCATTAATGGGAGATGTTCAAGCCAACATCTCTCTTCCAATATAGCAGATCTAAATGTCAGTTATCATTCATCTGTGTTAAATTCTAAAGGTTGACTATTGAGTCATACTGCAATTAATTAAATCACATTTGCGTCACAATCCTCAGCATTTGATAGTGAAAAATAGATGATATTTGAATTATAAATTTAGTAACTAAAAACAATTTAGATAAAGTCAGCTCAAAAGAATTTTAAATTTAAACAATGTCTTGGTTAAGGTAATTTTTGTCATTTCACATAAATTCCAGAACGAAGAAACCAAATAAAATTTAAGATATGAGCATTAACGAACTAAACTACAATTAGTTCTATAAGAAGAGATGATCTGAAGTCAAGTTAGTTCTTTTGGAAATTAAGAACAAGATTTTTTAAAAATTAGATCTGAAAATTTTGTTTCTAAAAGGTAAAAACGACTTAAATCTCTACTAAAAATACATTTTTTTCTGAACAAAATATTTTATTAAAGATCATTTATTTGTATTTAATCTGTTGTTTTAATGGTTATTAATGCAAGTTGAATTTAAAATTCAGTGAGCTTTTTATATACAATAAAAACAATGGCAAAAAAATAAACATTTTCTACATTAGAATAAGATCATATTTTGCAAATAATATCTAAATCTACTCCTGTTAATTCAAATTGTTGTTTTCTGCCCCCAACTATGATAAGATATAGAGCAATGCCTTACGGTGTTGTTCTTTTTTTTGCTAGCGAGATCTGTAAAACGACTACAACGCCGGCAATACAGTTCCGCGCACTTCGCCAAATCCAATGCGGACACCGTCTTTTTCACCATATCCTCTAAGTATAAGCGTATCACCGTCTTTCAGGAATTTGCGCTCACTACCATCATTCAGCTTAAGCGGTTTTGTGCCTTTCCAACTCAGCTCTAACATAGAACCAAAGGAGTCGGGAGTCGTGCCGCTAATCGTACCACTGCCGCACATATCACCCGTTTTCATGTTGCAGCCATTGACAGTATGGTGCGCCAACTGTTGACACATATTCCAGTACATATACTTGAAGTTGGAGCGACTGATGACTGTCTCCTGACCGCCTGCTGGCTTCAAAGCGACTTCAAGCTGGATGTCGTACCGCTTTTTGCCTTCATACTTCAAGTAAGGAAGTACCTCAGGCTCAGTTTGCTCAGGCCCGCTGATCTTAAAGTGTTCAAGGGCTTCTAGCGTCACAATCCAAGGGGAAATCGTAGAACAAAAGCTTTTGCCAAGGAAAGGTCCTAGAGGCACATATTCCCATTTCTGGATATCTCGAGCAGACCAATCATTAAACAAGCAAAGACCAAAGATGTGTTCCTCTCCCTTCGCTGTCGTAATTTGATGGCCCAACTTATTGGGTGTCCCGACTACAAAGCCCATCTCTAATTCAAAATCAAGCAATTTGCAAGGACCGTAAACAGGTTTTTCAGCACCAGCGGGCATGGTTTGCCCCTTAGGACGATGGAAGTCGGTACCAGAAACTACTATAGAAGAAGCTCTACCGTGGTAGCCAACAGGGAGGTGCAACCAATTGGGCAACAACGCATTTTCCGGATCTCTGAACATGGTTCCTACATTAGTCGCATGTTCTCGGCTCGAATAAAAGTCGGTATAATCTCCAACACTTACTGGCATAATCATCTCAACCTCACTGATATCGTAGAAAACCTCACCTTGTAAGACTTTATTTGTTTCTAAGGCTGGGTCACCTCCCTTTGCTAACAACGCAGCAATCTGATTTCTAATAGGGGAAGTAATTGATTTGCCTAATGCCATGAAGGCGTTAATATCTTTTTGTAGAAAGATTTCTGGATCAATGTCCAGTGCACCTTCAGTGGCCAATAACCATAGGTCAACTACAGTATCACCAATTCTTGTTGCGACCCTGGGCGGCTTATTTTCGTATTTAAAAACGCCAAAAGGGATATTCTGAACCGGAAAATCTGTATTTTTTGATATATTTAACCATGATACCAATGACAGGTCGTTTGCTGAAATCATTTTTGAGTATGTTTTTGAAATTCATGCAAATGTACAACTGTAAGAGCATTTTCGGAAACCCAAACAAGCATTTTATGAAATCCTTACCTTTCCTCTTTTCAATACTGTTGTTTACCCCTTGTCTTTCCTTTGCTCAAGGCCTTTTAACAAGTCGAATCATCAATTCAGGGTTGATTATTGATGCAGAATACCATCCTGGTGATTTGCTGTATGATAATGATCTAAATTTTCTCCGATCACGGATTGGTGTTTCTGTCCCTGTCAAATCTAAATTTTCAATCAAACCAGATTTTAAAAAGTTCGCACTTGAAGATTTGGTAGTGATTACGGACTGGAAGAGGAAGGCTTTACCACTTATACAAAAGTATTTTCAACCTAAAATGCATCAGATTGTCTGGAATCTGAATATAAATTATGCGCATTTTCAAGATGATTTTTACTTTCAAAATATGGCAGGATTTTCTACTGGAATCACAGGGTTTCATTATCTAAAAAAGGCTAAATTCGGTTTTTATTCTGGCACAATTGGTTTGAATGAAAACCCTGAATACTACAGTAAACTGGATGTTCAGGGAGCTGCATTGGCAGGCATGGCTATTTTGTCAGGTGTTCGTTCTGTGTTTTACTTTGGAGGGTTTGTTGGGTACGCTAATAATCAAGTATTCCCAGCGCCTTTTATTGGCTTTGATACCAAAGTGGCCAAACGATTACGACTTAATGTAACCCTGCCAGTTCAAATGAAACTAACCTACAAAAAAAAGAAACACAAGCTTTCTGCGTTCTTTGGACTTAGCGGTTTTGCCTCAGGGTATGAACCAGTTAGAGTAGACACCATAAGCACGGAGTATTATAATGTTGGCTACTTGGACGCCGTTTATTTCAAGTCAGGACTCAGTTATAGTTTCAGTTTAGGTAAACGGTCTCGTCTAAATTTGTTCGCAGGTTATTTGCCTTGGAGAAATTTTCGATTCGGCTTCCCGAAAGGACTTTCTGTAACCCCTAATTTGAAGGCCACACCTTATTGGGGATTTAGCTTTAACAAAAAACTGGGTAAATCTTTGTTTGATGCCAGTATCGGTAATATGCTCAATTGATAAACATCTTAGCCAATTGTTACATGGGTTGAATGCAGAAATAGTTACTGAGTCCATACGTTTATCAAGCTTTTTTAATAGTTTTGACGAAATAGAAAGGACATTATGCAAAAGTTTAAAACTCAATTTAGCCTGGAAGGCAAAGTCGCTATAGTCACAGGCGCTTCAAAAGGAATCGGGGAACAGATCGCACGCGCTTTCGCTGAGCATGGCGCTAAAGTAATTGTCAGTAGTAGAAAACAGGAAGCAGTAGATGAGATCGCCACCTCAATCGTAGAGGTTGGCGGTACTGCGATAGGCATCGCCTGCCATGTAGGCAAAGCGGAGCAGCTAGAAGCGTTAGTCAAGCAAACAGTGGCTAAGTTCGGCGGTGTCGATATCCTTGTCAATAATGCAGCTACTAATCCAGTATTCGGGAACCTTTCTGAAGCTGATGCAGCGGTCTTCGATAAGGTGATGAATGTAAATGTGAAAGCTTGCATGCTGCTAGCCAATTTGTGCCATCCGTCCATGGTGAGCAGAGGTGGTGGGTCCGTCATTAATATTGCATCGGTTGAAGGAATGAAGCCTTCTCCAGGGCTTGGAATTTACAGCATAAGCAAAGCGGCACTGATAATGCTGACCAAATCTCAAGCAAAAGAATGGGGCAATCAAGGGATTAGAAGTAATGCCATTTGCCCGGGCTTGATCCAAACCAAATTTAGCCAATCGATTTGGGCAAATGCGGGAATCCTTAAAAGGATTGAGGGCCATTTGCCACTAGGACGAATGGCGCAACCAGATGAGATGACAGGCCTTGCAGTTTTTCTGGCAGCAGATGCCTCGTCTTATTCCACTGGTGGCGTCTTTACCGCAGATGGCGGCTATATGATTGCAGGATAATAGTTGAATCTGCTCACAGTTTAAATAGAAAATTATGCACTTCGAATATAAACGGAAATCACTTGACTTACAGAGAGCGGTTTCAGAATTTATGGCGCAGCACTTGTATCCACTAGAGCTGGAACACAGGGAGTTTGTTGCTCATAACCTTTGGCAGCATTTTCCGAAAATGGATGCGCTCAAAGCAAAAGCAAAAGCTGCTGGTCTGTGGAATCTGTTTTTGCCTAAAGGGTATGGTAAACTCAGCCCGGGTTTGACAAACCTTGAGTATGCGCCACTCGCAGAACTTATGGGCAAATTGTCCTTCTCTTCTGAGGTATTCAATTGCTCAGCACCAGATACTGGTAACATGGAAGTGCTCGCTAAATATGGTAGCCCAGAGCAACAAACACAATGGTTACAACCCTTAATGAATGGCACTATTAGAAGCTCTTTTCTAATGACTGAGCCAGCTGTGGCTTCTTCTGATGCCACCAATATCGAAACATCTATCGTAAGGGATGGAGACGAATATGTGATCAACGGTACCAAGTGGTGGTCTTCCGGTGCGATGAACCCCGCTACTGCCTTCTACATCGTTATGGGGAAAACTGACCCTGAAGCGTCAAGACATGTTCAGCAAAGCATGGTAATCGTGCCTGTGGGCACGCCAGGTGTAACTATCAAAAGGCCTTTGCGGGTATTCGGCTCCTTCGATTCTCCTGAAGGGCATGCAGAAATCGAGTTAATCAATGTCCGAGTACCAGCAGCGAATCTAATTCAGCAGGAAGGCGACGGATTTCGTATCGCGCAAGGCCGGTTAGGCCCAGGAAGGATTCATCACTGTATGCGGTTGATCGGTGCCGCACAACGTGCCTTAGACATGATGTGTCTTCGTGTCACACAACGTCAAACCTTCGGTAAAAAGCTGGCTGATTACAGTAGTATCCGCCAAGACATCGCAAAGTCACGCTGCGAAATTGAACAAGCTCGCTTGCTTACACTTTCTTGCGCCGACAGAATTGATCGTCATGGTGTCAAAGCAGCTAAGGAATTGGTAGCGATGATTAAAATTGTGGTGCCAAATATGACTTGTACGGTCGTCGATCGTGCTATTCAAGCATTTGGGGGCATGGGCGTCTGTCAAGACACGCCTCTTGCTGGATTCTGGGCCTATGGCCGTATGATCCGAATTGCTGACGGGCCCGATGAGGTACACATGTATCAATTGGGACGCAATATGATTAAGCATAAATTGTAATTACTGTTTTTTTGGAGCTTCCATCAGCTTATTATCATGCGCTGCTGTCGGTCCCTTCCATGCGCGCTATTCGCTTGGTGCTACGTTGCACTTCGCACTGCTCCTTTCAGTCGCACATTCCAAGCACCTAAGCCAAACCCCTGATTTTAATTGAGAAGAGGAACCAGTTCCCAAGTACTGTGTCCTGTTTTCTTAGACAAATGTTTCAAGAAGGGTGTTTAACTCAGAGTTACCCTTCCAACCTTCTGACTCGTTCATAGCAATAGCTAAATACTTTTTTGATTCTTGTAATGATGGAGCATAGCCCTTTACTGTACCATTCTTCCACGGACTTTTATTGTCAGGAATTAAATATTCAAAATAAAAACCATCGTCTCCTATATTTTCAATAACCACATGGTATCTTGAGTCCCAATTATTTTCGCTTAATAAAACTAATCTGCTGTGAGAGGTTAACCCCCAAATTTGAGTTACAATAAATGATTGATTGATAAGATTAATCATTTCAATCATGTTTGTCGACTGAATTTTCATTGCTGGATATATTTCATGATTCCTAATCTCTTCATAAATCCCAATTAAGGAGGTCATTGAATTATTTTTTTGGCAGTATGTGATTGGCATTAATTCTATTTTTTGTATAAAAATAGTAAATTTAGTATTTCTCTACCAGATATTGAGAGGCAAAAAAATGCCCGACGCCAAACAGGTGCGATCGTTCGGCGCCGGGCTCATTAACCCAATTACTAACCTAACTATTCCGTTACTTTCGTCTCATTTAAGAATTTTTCTGTCTTTGCTGTTTCTATTTTATTGATGAATTTTTCTGCTTCAAACTTGTCTCGCACGACCTTTGCCAAGGTAAAAGAACTGGATATTGCAAAAAGAAAGGTCATTCCTAAAAAGGCTTTAGTTTGTATATCTAATTCGAGATAAAAAAGACCTAAGACCATTCCGGCCATTGCAACACTAAAGGCGATCCACGCCATTACATAAAACGATTTTGAGTTGTGATTGTCATAAATGTAACTTCCCATGATCATTTGTTTTTAGCCCAATTTACTTTTGGGTGGTTTAACACGGATTATACAATAGAAACATCGTTATCAGCCGAAACCCCACCAGTTTTCATTGGGCTTTCAACTCATATCGATATTCCTACTGCATAATTCGGGTTTTAAATAAAATTTGGTTGTTCTTAAATCAATTTTTATCAATTAAAAATAGCTAAATTGATAAACCAAATCTGATGTTATCCAAAGACTAATTTAAATTTAATGGATCAAAAGAGTTGTTTTCAAGACCAAATCGTCTATCTTTTTGACAAGCGATTATTTGTGCAAACATCACCAAAAGCCTTGATTTTGTTGAATTTAACAATTGTAAATCTTGTCTAATCTATTGAATTGCCCTGCAGTAAGACTATTTGCCAGTCATCTTAACTTAAGATCTGTTAACAGTTCTTAAATATTCGTTAGGTTTAACTAAGATTATGCATTTGGGAATTTGTTTTCATCATGTTAATATGCAACCCAGGAAGGTCAAAAGTTTATTGTAAAAAGTTAGGCGTACACAAATTCGCCCCTTACTGGGTCGGAACACATTACGCCCAGTTTACTATAAACCTGAGTTCGATTATCGTCGACAATGTAAAGTGTTGATTTACAGTAAATAAGAATTGTAAAGACCTCAGTGTTCATAGAATTCCTTCATCGCCGAAATAAAATCGGCTAATTTCGTTAATTTCCGCCGTCGTGAAAAAAACGTATAGTTCTCGAATCTTCTCTTTTTGAATTGTCATTCAATTTCCGCTGTCGCGGTTCCATCTCTTTTTAAACTGTGGTGACCACGATGTGGTCATGCAGCGTACATAAACTGTATTGTTATCAAAGCATGCTGTCCCAATAGTAATCAACACACAACTATTGGTTATAGGGAACGGGCGATGACCACATCGTGGTCAAAGTATGTTAGCAAAAAGCGACAAGTATGAAGCCAACTATCTGCCTTGCTTTATAAAACGCCCCACCACCACTTGGTTGTCAGTTGTCACTCCCTTGATCATATAAGCGCCTGAAGGTAGGTAAGACACATCAATCTGAGACTGGTGGGAGAAACGAGCAATCTCTGTCCCTGCCACATTCAGCAAAATCATTTCTGTCAATTTATATTCAGTCGTGATGTTTAGTACATTGTAAGCAGGATTAGGGTGCAAACCAAGGGATAACACGGTTGTAGTTGGTTCCTCATTAGCAACAACGCCTTGAATGTCAAATCGGACTTCAGATAAGCCAGCACAGCCACTCGTGCCCCAGGTATCGGTAGCAGTAATGAGGATGTAACGTGCGTCAATCTCATTGAGATCTGGTCCGTAATCACCAATGTCAGTAGGCAGTCCTGTGGCTTGATTCAGTTGAAAGGTAGTCGCTTGTGTCCATGTTGTTCCATCGAGCGAATAATCAATGGCGATTGTTTTCATGCCGCGGTCTGTTTGTCCCATGACATTGTAGTTCCAGAAATAGGTTGGGCCGATGCTGTAGACATAACCGAAATCATATTGAACCCAATGTGTATTGCCTCTTATAGGGTTGGGATTGGTGGCCGTTTGACAAGACACCCAACTGTCGTAGATATTAGTTGAATGCGTACCATCAGTACACATCTGCCCAAAGAGATTGATCGATAACACGCTTAATATAAGGATGAAAATAGTTTTCATGACAATGATTTTTTAAATGTTCATAAATCCAATTGGTCCACCAGTGCCTGGCGAATAGAAATTGCCGATGTTTGGCAAGACATAAGGCAAATCAGTTGCAGAAATACCAAACCACTCAGAGATCTCCGCAAAATACTCATCTACAGCTGTTGTGGGCAGCATAATACCACCACCAACATCGTTAGGACCACCGTAGGCTAGAGATGGATAAGTGCCGTACACCTGTCCTCCGTTTACCGAACCACCCATCACCATGGCATTGCCGCCCCATGCGTGGTCACTTCCATTACCATTTGAGGTAAGCGATCGTGCGAAATCAGAAATTGTAAAGGTAGTTACGTCATTGAAAACCCCCATTTCCTGCAGTGCAGTTTCAAGCTCACCGAGAGCCGCACTGAGCACGCTAAACATATCTGTTTGGTTGTCGATGAGGTTGTCGTGGTGATCCCAACCACCATACGTCACAAAGAACGTTTGTCTGTTGACATTCAACAAATTCCTTGCAGAGATCGTTTTAGCGATCATCTCCATATTTTTAGACACGTAATTTGGTGAGAAGGTCGTGTTCAGTGTCGGTGCTCCTGCAATAGCCAAGTTAAACTGATCATGATAAGATTGTGAGTTTTTAATCTTATTGGCGTAGGTAGACCGGAAGATGTCATTGTATTGTTGATTTAAAAGACTCTCTACGCCTGTTTTCAAGAACTGATCTACAGGATTCGTACTGTCATAAACGTTAATACCAACACTTCCTCCGGCGGCTGCACGAATCGCATATTCTGTAACACTGTTTCCAATCTGGAAAATATTAGACCCTGAAACAGTAATATTCATTGAAACATTTTGATTGCCGTTTCCAGCATGCAGGATATCAGCAATCCTGCCACCCCAGCCAACTGCTGAACGGGTATGAGGAATGGAGGTTTGCCATTGTTGGATTTGGTCTGCATGTGAAAACAGTCCTAGAGGCACAGATATACCATTTTGGTATTGTGACATTGTTGTCGGCTGTATCATTGTTCCAACATTAGATACAAAAGCTAGTTTATTGGAGTTAAACAAGGATTGCACTTCAGGCATTGAAGGATGTAGGCCAAACTGCTTACCGCTAGTATCTGTAAAGTTAATGGGTAGGAGATCGCCTTGTCCCAATGCCAAGTTAGAGCGTGTTGTTGCGTAATCGGTGTAGTGACTTCCGTTGCGTGGTACCAGCATGTTATAGCTGTCATTGCCACCAGCCAGTAGCACACATATCAATGCTTTATAGGTCTTATCTTCCTTGTATGTAGGCACAGACATCCCTGCTAGAGAATTGAGGACCCCGAGATTCAATATCGAGGAAAGCATCGTTGTTGACCCAAGTGCTGCACAAGAGGCAGTTCCTAGGAACTTTCGTCTGCTCATCCCATTTTTATGTTGATTTGATTTATCTTTCATGATCATTATTATTAAAAACTTCCAAATGAATACATTAGTCCATTTACTTACTTTTCGATGGCATAATCTGGTGCTATAAATGAGAGATATAGTGCCAATTTCACCCGCTCAGGGTAAGTTGGCACAACACTTACAGCATTAACAATACTCGTTTTTGTAGCATTGGAAAATAAGCCTCCAGTAAGGATTAAGTCAATTCGATCTACTAGTGCTGCGGGGTTTGCAGCCAGGAGCTCTTCATCAGCAGTGTCAATGTACATAAAGTCATTAGGGTCAAGCTCGTTTAACTGATAGCCTGGCGTATTGATAATTGTATTACTAGCATTGGTAGCGACTTCACCGAACCAGCCATTTACAAACCAGAGATACACGAGATTGACATAGTTGATGGAAGTGGCTGAAGTGTGAATTTGAAATTCAGGACCAACCAAACCAGCATCAGCGATTGGACCACTAGGCCGGAAGTCTGGCAAATAGAAATTGAAGACGCTAGGAGAAGTGAGGATGCCCTGACTCACTGCCTCGTTAAATACATACCCGTAATTCCAAAGTCTGTCGCTCTGATTATAAGCATTAAATGCACGCAAGACCTGAGTATATCGAAGGAGTGGTTCCTTGAGTTTTCCGTGATGTGGCTCGTCTATCCAAAAACAGTCCAACGCTTCAGCATCAGTAAGAATCGCGCGGATCACAGCCCCCATATCTCCTCGCACACCACTCCCATTATCATTGAATATGGTGGCTACACGAGCAATATATGTTGGAGTAGGATTTGACTTTACCAAGCGCTGAATTAACAACCGCCCAATGAATGGGCCAACATTAGGATGATTGTACAAATTGTCGATGGCTGCATCAATGTCTTGCATTGTCGAGTTTCCTGCGGGTACAACCTGCCCATTCAACAAGGTTTTTGGTCCTTGCTCATGCCAAGCCTCATCTGCCACCATTGGCTCCCACATTACAACGGTGCCGGGCAAAGTATTGTAGAGATTGCCCCAGACTACAGGGATCATTGAAAGGTCCTGCCAAGGCCAGTAATATCCCTTAGGTGTCAAACCTGTAAATATTTTTGCAAACTCCCTAATGTCATCATTGTCATAAGTAGGGATAAAATTGCCTTGCGCATCTAGTTTTCGTGTGCCGTCAATATTCAGTTCATATAACCCTATTGAAAACAATTGCATGATTTCTCTTGCATAGTTCTCATCTGGATGAATATTGTTGACAGGATCGGATTTCGGATTGTTGATATGACTTAAGTAGAAACCCATAGCTGGATGCAATGACACCTCATGGAGTAAATCCCTGTAATTGCCAAAAGCGTTGGAGTAGAGGACGTCATAATAGTTGGCCAAACCTGGACCGGATAGTTGGAGGTCAGACTTTTCAGATATCACGAATATTTGGCTATATGCTTGTGCCACTCGTTGCCGGAGCTGGTCGTCTGATTTTAGAGTATTGTTCCACCAAGCCATTTTCCAGTAGAACCAATATGGAATAACCACATTTGGAGAGTTGACAACATTATAATAGCCCCATTTCGCGATATATTGAGGATAAAAATGATCCCAAAGCATCCAAGTTGTATCAGTAAAATTGACCATTGGCTTGTTCGTTTGTTGATCAATCCAATTTGATATGCCTACGTTTTGTACTTGTGTGATCATCTCATAATCTGCACCCAATGTAGCATGATTCAGAAATCTGGCTGCTTGGTATTCGTCAATACCCAATCCGCTGCCATCTGCAGCGTTGAGCCCACTGTTTTGCCCAGTTCCTGAGCTACTGGTTACTGTTACGCCTTGCGTGTGCCCTGCCCCGAGATAATCTGAATAGACTTGACTGTAGACTAGCAACGGAAGCGCCAACAGTAAGCCGATAAATAGAGATCTGATTGCTGTTAATTTCATAAGCGATTATTTTAATAGTACCAACATTTTATAAGATTGATGGTTACCCATTTTTATTCGTTTCAATTAGTATACAACGAAGGTTTTAAAAACCCTTAGTTGCTTTTCAATTATTTTTATTAATCTAATTATGAAAACCATTTTCATGGAATTGTTTTCAATTCGAGCAGCCGTCTAGTACGTATGAACTTGCTTGTTGTCTTCTAGAAGAAACATTGTTTACTTGGAATAAATTTAATAAAAATAATTTTAATAGATCTGAAGATAGGTTGTTGTGATTGTGTGTTTACAGGACGTACTTGTGCTACGTTAGACAATTCGTGAATTGTCTCTACACCACAACGCTTGATGACAGGTTATTCCGTAATGCCCACGCAATCAAGGAAAAAGGCATATTCGATTGCGATTTCCTTCATATATTCATACCGTCCAGAGACGCCACCATGTCCTGCGCCCATGTTGGTTTTCATCAAGAGTCGGTTGTTGTTTGTTTTTAGGTGTCGCAGCTTGGCAATCCATTTTGCGGGTTCCCAATACTGTACGCGAGGGTCGTTGAGCCCTGCAGTAATCAGCACATTAGGATATGCCTTGGCTTCTACATTGGTGTAGGGGCAGTAAGAACTCATGTACTCGAAATACTTTAGTTCGTTGGGGTTGCCCCATTCTTCATATTCCGCTACGGTGAGCGGAATTGTTTCGTCCATCATTGTGTTGATCACGTCTACGAAAGGCACTGCAGCCACGACAGCGTGGAAGAGGTCAGGGCGGAGATTCATGCAAGCCCCCATGAGGAGCCCGCCCGCACTACCGCCATTGATGCAGAGCTTATCGTTACTGGTAAATTGTTCTTTGATGAGCTGTTCCGCACAAGCGATAAAGTCCGTAAAAGTGTTGCGTTTATTGAGGTATTTACCGTCTTCGTACCACTGTCTTCCCATTTCTGATCCGCCGCGGACGTGGCCGATGGCGAACACAAATCCCCTGTCTAACAAACTCAACCGTATGGAAGAAAAATAGGGATCTGACGGGTGACCATATGACCCATATCCGTAAAGAAGACAAGGGTTTTTCCCATTGAGGCTTATTCCCTTTTTATACACAACAGATATTGGAATCGTGGTGCCATCTTCCGCAGTTGCTTTTACCAGTCGCGTCTCGTAACTGTTTTTGTCGAAATCACCTAAGACTTCGTATTCTTTGAGGAGGATAAACTCTCGCGAGTCCATATTATAGTTAAAAACGGACCTTGGTGTATTCAGTGAGGAGTAAAGAAACCGTAGTAAATTGGTGTTAAAATCAGGATTTGACTCCTCCCAATAAGTATAGACTTCATCAGGAAACTGGATATCATGTTTTTCCTGAGTCTTCGAATCAATAATTTGTAGATTTTTGAACCCTCCTTTCCTACAATGTACCACTATGTGCCCTGAAAATGCTTCAACATCAGTTATGTAAACACTTTTGTCATGTGGGATATAGGTTTCCCATTTAGACTTATCAACGGTATTGACTGAAGTTTTCATCACCTTGAAATTCAAGGCATTTTCGTTTGTTGTTACGTAAAAATCACTGCCGTAATGTGTAACACCGTACTGAATATTTTTCTCTCTAGGGGAGAATACCTGAAACGTTCCTTCTGGGGTATTGGCATCCAAAAAATGTACTTCAGAGGTGATTTTACTCCCTAAGTGCACGATAAGGTAGGCCTTGCTTTTTGTTTTGTAGGCGTTTAGGAAAAACCCGCCATCTAATTCCTCAAACACAACAGTGTCTTTGTCGGAGGAACTGCCAATCTCATGTCTGTTTAGCCGGTAAGGGCGGTGCGTGTCGTCTAATGTAGAATAGAAGAGGGTTTTGTTGTCATTGGCCCACAAGACGGTACCGCCTGTTTTTTCAATGGGGTCTTCCAACTGTTTTCCTGTGGCCGTCTCAATGACATATAGACTGTAATACTCGGAGCCGTCATAGTCTACGGTATACGCAAGACGCTTGTGGTCATCACTAATTTTGAAGGCACGCAGGCTGAAGTATTTCTTTCCTTCTGCTAGCTTGTTGCCGTCTAATATTATTTCTTCTTTGGCATCTAGACTTCCTTGTTTCCTACAATAGATCTTGTAGTTTTTGCCTTCTTCAGTTCTTGAATAATAATAAAAATCATCTCTTTTAACCGGTACGGAAAGGTCTGTTTCTTTAATTCTGCCAACCATCTCATTATAGATTTTTTTCTGTAATGGTTTGGTGTGCAGCATAGACTGCTCAGTAAAGGAATTTTCGTCTTCAAGATATTGAATGACTTCCTTATTTTCCTTTTCTCTTAGCCAGAAGTATGGATCAATTTGAATTTTCCCGTGGTAACTGGTTTGGTGGTTGTTTCGCTTGGCGATTGGTGGTTTTACTGATGTAATCATTGTTTCATCGAAAGGTTAAAATTCAGAATGTTTAAGATAGAGCAATAGTAGAAAATGAATAGTTTGTTTATGCTCAAAAAGAATCGTGAAAACTTTGAGAAACCTATCAATTAAACATCTTCTGCTTTCTTCTCTTTCATTGGGCCGCTTTCCATACGAGAGAGGTCTTCCATCTCTTCTTCAAGCTGTCTTTCGTCAAGGCCTTTCTCATTTCCTTCTTTAGTCTCTTCGGTAGCCTTAATTTCTAATTCAGGAGGCATTGCACTTTTAGATTTGTCTTTCGTTTCGTCAGATAAAATCTTATTAGAATCAGAATTAGAGTCCTTGCTTTTTTTTCTTACTCGCATGGTTATTATTATTTTAAAATAAGATAGTGAATATAATTTGAAAGGTAAAAACTTTTCTATATTAATTTATGCAATAAAATTTAATGGAACTATTTGAGATTATTTCTTTGTTTTAGCCTGAAGCTTTACTCTCCTAATCTGAATAAACGCTAAAACATGGTGGAGAACTATTCCAAAAAATAACATTCCGATACCAGCAATAAAAATTCCTTTACGTAGAAATTCCATAGGCTGAACGCTGACTTCAGAAATTGGCTTAACCAATAGAATATTAACAACGACGAGAACAACGGATAGCAAGTAAAGAAGCACACCAGCAGCCAGTACCCGCTTGATTAGTATTGGGCGTTGTCTAATCAGGCACTTGTTCAGTAATTGGCTAAAAGGCTTATGTCCAGGGTTCATTTTTACTAACTCCTGGGCAATATGCTGTGACGCATTGTATTTATGTAAATGGAAAAAGGATTTGGCCTTCTGATGAAGGGTTTTCATGTAAATATCTTCCCCGTTGAAAAACTGAATATTGTTGTAGATGGAACGCTCAATAATTTCATCAGAAACCTTCAAATGCTTTTTGTAATCATTAGTCTCATACAAGGAATTACAATAGGACAAATGAATAATAAACCGCTCATCGAAGTTGAGGGTCATCATATCTCCTTTGTGCTGTTCATAGAAGTGAACAACAGACTGAAAATTGTCTTCATCTAATCTATTAAATTCTTTGAAGACTTCCGAATCATATGTGGTAGGTCTTTTGAGCATTTACTTTAATAACGTGGCAGTGTTTAAGATGGTTGGGTCAACATTGGTATTACTTTCTAAATATAGGACAATCGGAGTAAAAAAGCAGCAATTTCAGTATATTTATGTTTATAAAATAAGTGCTTTCGTTCATCTTTGATACTAAACAAGAAACATTAAAAAATGTTTTAGTATTTAGTCAGGTGTGGCTTTGCGCATTAATCGATCAGATCCAAATTTTATTATTAAGAACAAAATAACAACCACACCAACCAAGTGCCAAAGACTTCCGTTAAATACAATCCAGATTCTGGTTTTTTGTAATAACAATACCAATACAAAAGTAGCCGCCAACACCATGATTAAACCGCTGATTCGACCAAACCCTGGCACTGCAACCAATTCAATTTTTTGTTTAACAACAACAAGCGTACCGATCATAGATACAATTGGTAAAAAGTAGACTAATGCATTGACCTCAAGTAAGTTCTGTTGTTCAAATGCAAACGAATAGGCACATAAGACTATCGAAAAAATACCAGGAACACAGACTAGATATATAATTATAGAAAATAAATATCGCCAAGGATCTTCCTTTGCGTCCTTACCGCTAATCAACCCAATCACTAGTGCGAGTGTTGGTACGATTAGAAAATAATATACCAATAAAAAATTATTAGCAGCAACCGATTCAAAGATGTTTTGCAGCGTCATTTAATAAAAAATTTGTTGTACGGCAAATGTACTAAACTCTAGGGAATAAATAATCCGTTAAATTATTCATAATTCGGTTAATCTTCTGTTAAATTGGATATTACAAATAACACGGGCACTTTAATTGCGTTTACCTTTGCATACACAAGTTAATATTGTTTAATAATAAATTATTGGAAATGAAACAACTTACCACCTTAATTATTGCTGCTTTGCTTGGAGGAATGTTCGCCTTGGGAGGGAGTTTACTCATAACGCCTCAAATTTCCAACGCGGAATCCGTATCGCAAGAACGATTTGGAAAACTTGCTAATTACAATGTTGGAAAAATCCAAAATGCACCAATCAATTTCGTTAAAGCAGCCGAAATTGGAATGCCTACAGTTGTGCACATCGCAGCTAAACAAACGCAAGCGAGAAATGCGCCTTCAGGATATGACAAAAACCTAGATGATTTATTCAGAGATTTCATGGACCCATTTGGTGGTGCTCCTTCTCCTCGTCAAGGTACAGGATCAGGAGTTATTGTTGATCAGTATGGCTATATCGTAACTAACAACCATGTTGTAGAATATGCAGACGAGTTTGAAGTTACCCTGTTTGATAAAAGAAAATTTAAAGCGCAATTAGTTGGCACTGACCCGACCACAGACCTCGCTGTTCTTAAAATTGAGGGCAATATGCTCCCAGTACTTGAGTATGGCAACTCTGACAATGCTAAAGTCGGTGAATGGGTACTCGCAGTTGGCAATCCGTTTGACCTAACTTCTACAGTTACAGCAGGGATTATCAGCGCTAAGGGCAGAAATATAGATATACTTGGTGGAGGCTCTGCAATCGAGTCGTTCATTCAAACAGATGCAGTTGTCAATCCTGGGAATAGTGGTGGTGCACTCATCGATAAAGACGGTAAACTTATTGGCATTAATACTGCTATTAAAACAAGAACAGGGTCTTACTCAGGTTATTCTTTTGCAGTCCCTACTTCTATTGTTAAGAAAGTAGTGGAAGACCTGATCACACACGGCTCTGCACAACGTGGTTTCCTAGGTATCAATATCGATGACCTTGATGACGAAACGGCAAAAGAGTTAGGACTGAACTTTTCTGAAGGTGTATATGTCGTAAGTCTAGTAAGTAGTGGATCTGCAATTAAAGCAGGAGTTTTGCCAGGAGATGTGATTACAGGGGTTAATGGAACGAGAGTAAATTCTGCACCAGAATTACAAGAGCAAGTGGGGACAAAACGACCAGGTGATATTATCCTTTTAGATGTTAACCGTCGTGGTAAAGAAAAATCAATCAAGGTCTTATTGAAGACCATGGATTAAAAATAGTTTTTGGGTTTCATTTGGTTTTAGAACGCCTATTCATCCTAATGGATAGGCGTCTATTTTTACCCAGACTATCCAATGGAAATATCATTTTGAGGTGAAACGCCTGCGATTCAAAATTACTGTGGAGCACTCAAAACAAGATTCCAAATGCATAATCTGAGTTTAAAAATAAAATATTTTCTTCTCTACGATTAAACCTTTTCAATAATCGTTTGTCTTAGAGATAAGATAATTGACATAAGTGAATAGTCTTCTATAAATTGCTCACTTATCAAAGATTTTTGGGTTTCATTTGGTTTTAGCACCTGTTCATTCTTGGGCAGGTGTTTTTTGTTTGATAGCAACTCAACAATTCCACTGTTGTTGCGTTTTTTATGTAATTCGACAAAACTTCATGATCAAAGAAAATAATAAGGCGCGATTGCGTATTTTTGTCATGACACTCCGGGGCAAAACCGGTTTAAACCCTTTAGCATGAAACTAGTCAATTCTGTATTTAGCTGGTATATCAAGCAACATTGCTCGAAAGTAGATCGCTATCTGGAATATCCGGAAGAAGTGCAGAATATTTGGTTCAAAAAGCTAATTCTCCAAGCGACGAATACAGAATGGGGCAAAAAACACCATTACCACAAGATCAAGGGTCTACGCGCTTTTAAACAACAGGTTCCGATCTCTACCTACGAAGATCTTAAGCCATATTTTCATAAGATGATGATGGGAGCTCCTGATATCCTTTGGCCAGGTACTGTCAAATGGTTTTCAAAGTCTTCTGGTACAACAAATGACAAAAGCAAATTTATCCCTGTTACAGACGACAATCTTAAGGAGTGCCACTTGAGAGGAGCTTATGATGTCATGTCTAAGTGGTATGAGTTACAAGATTCCAGAATTTTTGAAGGCAAAAATCTAGTAATGGGAGGCAGTCATCAACCGTTTGCCGAAAACCCAAATGTGTTAATTGGAGACGTCTCAGCAATTATGGTGGAACACATGCCAGCCTATGCTCGCTTCTTCCATACACCTGACATTGAGACAACCCTTCTTCCTGACTACGAAGAGAAACTGGAGAAAATGATGGTCATCGCTTCCAATGAAAATGTAACGACTACGATCGGAGTGCCAACCTGGACGTTGGTATTGCTTCGTAAAATACTTGATTACACTGGTAAATCGAATATGCTGGAGGTCTGGCCCAACTTTGAGGTATACATGCATGGAGGTGTCAATTTTGAGCCTTACAGAGAACAGTTTAGAACCCTGTTTCCTTCAGATCATGTCGGCTATTTGAATGTCTATAATGCCTCGGAAGGTTTTTTTGCTGCACAACTGGAAAAAGAGGCTCCTGAAAACGAGATGTCTCTAATGTTGGATAATGGTGTTTTCTATGAATTCTTACCATTGTCTGAAATGGGCAAGGACGGACCAGATACCTGCTCACTGAAAGAGGTGGAAATCGGGAAACAATACGCGATTGTTATTTCTACCAACTCAGGGCTATGGCGATATCTGCCTGGAGATACTGTTACCTTTACATCTGTATATCCGTTTAAGGTTCAAATTACTGGGAGGACACAGCAGTTTATCAATGTGTTTGGTGAAGAAGTAACTGTTGCTAATACTGATAAGGCATTGGTTGCTGCCTGCAAACAATTCAATTGCCAGGTAAAAGACTACACTGTTGCACCAATTCATTTGACAAATACTTCGAAAGGCGGACACGAATGGCTCATTGAGTTTAAGGAACCACCAAACAACTCAGATGCCTTTGCTGCGTTCCTAGATCAACAACTTCAATCTCTTAATTCTGACTATGAGGCTAAACGGTTCAAAGACATTGCGCTTCAGTCCTTACGCCTCAAGGTATTGCAAGAGGATACTTTTTATCAGTGGTTGAAATCCAAAGGAAAAATTGGTGGGCAATACAAAGTGCCACGTCTTGCGAATGACAGGAAGTACGTAGATGAGATCAACAGGATTTTAGTCCACAAATAAAACCTCAGGATTTTCTAATTATCTTTTAATGGGTCATTGGTCTCCAATTCAATACACTTTTCGACAGTATGATTAAAGACTTCTGGTATCTGGTCTTGAAACAACGCTTTTGTTTTAGGGTAGTTATCTGTAACCTGCTTGCAGTAAGCGCAGGTCTTGACATAATCAAGGGTGACGGCCTTTTGAAAGGCGGCTTCAATTTTCTGTTTTTCTCCTCTAAGCTTTAGTAATGCCATGGTGAGATTCCAGTAATCACCTGTCAGTTGATTTTCTTCTTTGAATGCTCTTTTTACTTCTCCGAGAATCTTCATACCTCTGTCATAATCTTCTTGAGGGATGTTGTCAGTCTTTTCTGGATTTAAATCGCGAACAAAATCTTTGAGATCTGTGACCAGTGTTACTTGTGGCTGTGTTTGTGGCTTGGCTTCAGCTTTGACTTCTGTTTTCTGACTATCTGAGGACTTTGTAACTGCGTTTTTGGAATTGCAGGAGACAAGGAATAGAAGGATACTTAAAAACGGTAGAATTTTCATTAGGATTGTATTTTCGGTAAAAATACAGTTTCTACGGTAAACGGCAAAACTACAAGGAAAGTAGCTAACTTTGATATAATCTGATTAATTAGAAACAGCTGCAACTTTCAATCTTTCCAACAGTCGATCTGCTGTCTGATAACCGATCAGTTTTTCTTTTAGATTACCTCGGGCATCAAATATCAAAATAGCTGGGAATGCATTGATATTGTGTTGCTGTGAAAGTGAAATACCGTCAAAACTCTGAGCATGCAATTTTGAAGCAACGTAATTACTATTAACGTAACTTGTTAATGTAGGATCACGAAATGTTTTGTAATCCATTTCAAAACAAGCTTTGCACCACTGCGCGTAAAAATCAACGAAGTAAGGCTTATTTTCTTTTTGGGCTTGAGTAGTGACCTCGTCTAAATTATCCTTCTTGAAATTGATACTTGAATTATCTTCAATAGAAGTAGACGCCAATAAGAATGGGAACAAAAGCAGAAGCATAAATTTTTTCATAAACTGGAAAGGGGGAACTGGTTCTAAAAGCATTGTAAAGGTAGTAAAACCGTACAACTATTCCCAATATATTTAAAACTTTTGAGGGTGCACGCACTTACCCATGTCACTTGAGATTAAAGGGGTGGCAGTTCCTTAGTTTGCAAAACAAAACGGAAGCGGAATTTAATTTCAACCCTTGATGATTCTTTAGAATTAAATAACAAAAAATATTAATTGGTTAGATTTTATATGTTTGCAAGGCGTCACATAGGCATTAAAAAACATATGGCTTTTTTCCTTGTTCGATCGAAATAAATATGCTAATATTGCCATATACTAAATGAATAAGAGTGGCAAAAATACAACCGTTTAACGCTTCTTTCCCAAATCTAGGAGATATTCCAGATGTTACGGATTTTTTTAAGAATGCTAAATATCTATTTTCGGAATACCTCAATCGTAAAGTTTATAATCGATCGGACCGTCCTGCTTTCTATATTTATGAGCAGGAAAACGCATTAGGGTCTCATGTTGGCTTGCTTGCATTAATCCATATTGAGGATTATCTCAAGGGAGGCATTGTCAAACATGAGCTCACACTTAGCACGAAAGAGAAAATCATGCTCGGACTATTAGAAGAGCGACAAGCAATGATCAAGCCTACGGTGTTGACTTATCCACACATTCCTGAGATTTTAGACATCCTTATAAGGCTAAAGAAGGAGTTGGATCCTGTTTTTACCACCCATTTCTCTAAGGCGATGCACCGGTATTGGAAGTTGGACGATGAACGAACTATAAAAAAACTAACCAAACTATTTCGAAAAATCCCATTAACCTACATTGGTGACGGGCATCATCGTGCAGCAACTACAGCACTTAGATATCACAAACTCAAAGCAGAAAACTCTAAACACACAGGAAAGGAATATTACAATTATTTACTCAGCACTTTTTTTGATGCCAGCCAACTCAAAATCTATGAGTTTAATCGTGTTGTCACAACCTTGAATAGTCACAAACCTCATTCACTGATTAAACAAATTAGTAAAAAGTTTCATGTTCAAGATTCTTTTGAGGCGGTGAAACCCGAATCCTCCTACGAAATTGGAATGTTTCTAGACAATAAATGGTATAAGCTTACGCCTAAAAAGAAATTGATTCCTAAAAAAGGCGCATTGTCCAGCCAGCTTTCGGTCACTATCTGGAACAATCAAATTCTAAAAGACATTCTTGGTATTGATGATCCAAGAACAGACACGCGTATTCAGTACATAGAAGGCCCTAAAGGGCTTGACGCCATTATGAAACGTGTAGGTAAAAACTCATTTGCAGTTGGCTTTTCGTTTTATCCGGTGGCTCTGGAAGACTTGATGGCGATAGGCAGAGCGGGGGAAATCATGCCTCCCAAATCTACTTGGTTTGTACCCAGAATGTATAATGGAATGATCGTCCACGAATTCAAATAAACCTTTGCCTTATTACGACATAAGCCATAGCGTTGATAGCGTGAGGGATAAGAATGGTATGCGCGGAGCAAAGCGAGCACATAAGAATGGATAGCCCGACCCTTGTACAGGCAAATTAAAAAGAGATAGTGAATGCAATCTCTTTTTAATTTGTATGTACAAGGGGCACGCCCTAGAAAAATATCTGCAAAGCCATAACAGAAACAGTCTTTTATTTAGAAAAATCTGAATTTCATTACATTAAATGCCATTTTTACTCGTTTTGGTGTTAAGTTTGTAGGCTAAAAATAAACTTCAGATAATGAGATATTTAATTTTCGTTTTTGCAGCGATTTTCCTGCTTTCCAGCTGTAAAAGTGATACTCCAAAATCACAGAATAAAAAAGATAACGATCTTGGATTTAACCTTAAACCCCTTACCGGAGGAAAATATGGTGGTGGTGTATTCGTTTACAATGAAGAAGAATACCTTCGAGATCTTTTTCCACTCAATATCACTGAAGTTATTGGAAATAGGATCACCGCAAATATCTATGAGGGATTAGTCACCATGTCGCAAGACGAACTGAAAATTATGCCGAGCCTTGCAGAATCATGGACGATCTCAGACGATGGCAAAACATACACCTTCAAAATTAGAAAAGGCGTTCGATTTCACGATGATCCGTGCTTCCCTAACGGTAAGGGAAGAGTCGTAACGGCAAAAGACTTTAAGTATTCCCTTGATTTACTGTGTACAAACATAGCTGGCAATGAGGGATTCTGGATATTCAAAGATAAAGTGGTTGGAGCACAAGCACACTTCAACGCTACAAAAGGAGGTAAAACAGTACCTGGCGGTGTCAAAGGAATCAAATTGATTGATGACAATACGGTGTCGATTGAGATCATAGAACCGTTCTCCGATTTTATCCGATTATTGGTTACCCCGTTTACTTATGTGCAAGCAGAAGAAGCCTTTAAAAAATACGGCGCAACAGGACTCCGCACACACGCTGTTGGAACTGGCCCATACACATTGGCTAAGGTTGCCGACAATGAGGCCGTCTTGATGCGTAAAAATCCAAACTATTGGGGGAAAGACAAAGATGGTAATCAGTTGCCTTATCTAGATGGTGTCAAAGTTGGATTTATCAAGGAAAAGAAATCAAGTTTGTTAGAATTCAAGAAAGGAAATATGCATATGCTCTACCGTTTGCCATATGAGATGGTAGATAATGTGCTGAATCCAGACAGAACAGCGCTTCTCCCCGAGTATAAGCAATACCAGCTTCAAATCGAAGAAACACTAGGCTATCAGTACTACGGATTTCAAAATAAGACCAAACCATTTGATAATAAAAAGCTTCGTCAGGCATTTTGCTACGCCGTTGACCGCCAAAAAGTTGTTGACTTCGTCTTAAAAGGAATGGGAACGCCTGCAAACAATGGCTTTATCCCGCCAGGGTTTCAGAAAGCAGACGGATATGACGTGTCTAAGGTAAAAGGCTATAAGTATGATCCACAAAAAGCCAGAAAGCTGATGGCAGAAGCGGGTTATTCAGGCGGCAAGGGCCTAGGAAAAATCACACTGCAAATCAACAGTGGTGGTGGTCGAAACTCGCAGATTGCAGAAGCCATCCAAAAACAGTTGGAAGAAACACTGAATATCGACATTGAGATTCAGCAAATGCCTTTCGCACAGCACTTGGAAACTTGTGAAACAGGAAAGGCCATCTTTTGGAGAGCAGGTTGGTTAGCAGATTACGTGAGCCCTGAAAACTTCATGCGATTGTATTACGGGAAATCAGTTCCTTCAAAACTAGAAGAAAAGTCGTACCTCAATACTACAAGATATCAGAACCCGGTGTATGATAAAGCATTTGAAAATGCCTTGTCTTCCATCGACAAAGCCAAGCGACACCAGTTTTATCGCAAGGCAGAGCAGACAATGATTGAAGATGCACCAGCCATTCCGATTTTCTTTGACAAAGATATCAGATTGTTGCATCCAAGTGTACGGAATTTCCCACAAAACGCTATGGAGCACAGGCACTTCAGAGATGTATATTTTGCCCCAGATGGCAAGTAATTTAATACCCGTTTTTTCGATGACCTATAACATAAAAATTCCCCAGTTTGAAGGGCCATTCGACCTCCTGTTATTTTTTATAGAACGGGATGAACTGGATATCTATAACATTCCAATTGCAGAAATCACAAAAGACTTTTTGGACTATATCTTGCAAATGGAAGCCTTAAACATTGACTTGGCAAGTGAGTTTATTTTGGTAGCAAGTACTTTAATGCGTATCAAAGCCAAACTACTACTACCTCGCAAGGATTTGGATGAGCAAGGCAACGAGATTGACCCACGTGAGGAATTGGTGCAGCGCCTGCTAGAATACAAGCGCTACAAAGCGGTGATGGATGAGATCCGGCATATGGAAGAAGACCGCCTCAAGCAAGAACAACGGGGCAACACGGCTAAAGAATTGAAAGATTTATCGGTCAAAGCACTGGTCGATGTAGAGTTGGAGTCGTTATCATTGTACCGACTACTCCAATCATTTGAAAAGGTAATGCACCAGCATGAAGAGGCCAATAAAAAGGTCTTTCATACTGTTATAAAATACGATTATACCGTTGATGGGCAGAGGAAATATCTGATCGCCACCATGAGTGAGCAACCCAAAGCGGATTTTGAAAACATTTTTGGAAATTGCGAAAACCGGATACATGCAATCTTTCGATTCCTGGCATTGTTAGAGCTGTTACAGCTTCAGGAACTTGGGATTGTTGATGGTGAAGGAGCAAACAATTTTTGGATTATTGCTAATAATGAATGAATCCTAAAACAGGGGACGACCAATTAATGTCTGTTGAAGAACAGGAAGTACTTGATTCCATCAGTATCAACAAAATTATGTTGCCTGTAGGGATTGGTATTATCGTGGTGCTTACCCTGATGTGGCGGCAATTTGATCTCGAAATGCTGGCAACCCTTACATGGTCAAGAACTGCTACCCTTTGGGTCATTGCGGCTTGTATCATTATTTGCCTACGCCATTTTGCTTATATGGTTCGCCTCCGAATTCTTACTGATGGGGAGTTTTCATGGAAAAAATGCTTCGAACTCATTTTCATCTGGGAATTTAGCTCCGCTGTGACACCAACTAGTGTAGGCGGATCTGCTGTGGCCATGTTTGTATTGTCTCAGGAAAAATTGGCAGCGGGGAAAATTGCAACGATTATCTTTTATACCATCATTTTCGACACTTTTTTCTTCATTCTCGGCTTACCGGTCTTGTTAATGATACATGGGCAAACGCTTATTACGCCTGGTGGCGGTAGCGGTCCGGCTCTTACTACCTGGTTTTTTATTGCTTATGGGATTATGATCGTTTACGGCAGTATCTTCTTTTATGGTATCATCATCAATACCCGTCAAGTACAACGGTTTTTACTTTGGCTTTGTGAATTCAAATGGTTGCGACGGTTCAAGGGTCAGGCTTTCCAAATGACTGAAGACATGGTGCTTACTGCTAAAGAGATTCGGCACAAGCCGATTAGTTATCACTTAGGCGGATTTCTTTCTACAGCGGCAGCATGGAGCTTTAGGTTCATCACTGTTATGTGTTTGATGCTGGCATTTGTTCCCTCCCTAAGTAACAATTTCAATATCGGTGAGCAGTTTCTCATTTTCGGACGTTTGCTGGTGATGTACGTCGTGTTGGCACTTAGTCCCACTCCTGGTGGCGCAGGCATTGCTGAAGGTGCCTTTGGGCCGTTTCTGAACGACTTTATTCCTGTTGCCGGTATTGCATTGATTATCGCATTGCTCTGGCGCGTATTGACTTATTACTCGTATCTGATTGCTGGTGTCATTGTTATTCCGAACTGGATACGTGGGGTTCTTAATAGAAGAAAGAAAAGGAAAGCCGCTAAGGAAGAATGAATGAATAACGGCTAGATATCAAGGTTTTGAGGAATAAGAACGAGCGAGCTGTTAGATTTTTTTTAATCTGAAAGGTTCGGGTAATAACGGTCTTAATTCTTCAACAAATCACAAGGCTACTTACTTAAACTCCAACAATACTGGACAATGATCAGAATGATGCACATCGTTGAGATTCTGACAAGCTTTTAATTCCGACTTCATGTTTTCTGTGACCGACTGGTAGTCAATCCGCCATCCTTTATTGTTTTTTCTGGCTCCGAATCGGTAGGTCCACCAACTGTATTGAATTTGCTCGGGATTTAGGTATCGAAATGAGTCAACAAACCCACTTTCAAACCACTTGGTCATCCAGGCGCGTTCATCTGGGAGGAAACCACTGTTTTTACTCTTTGGGTTATGGATGTCCATTGCAGTGTGTGCAATGTTGTAATCACCTACTATAATCAGTTTAGGGCGTGTTTTCTTGAGTTCTTCTGTCCAATCATAAAAATCATCAAGAAACTTGTATTTGATGGCCTGACGCTCTTCTCCAGTCGTTCCAGAAGGAAAATAACAATTTAATAAGGTCGTATCTCCGAAATCTGCACGAATGATTCTCCCTTCATGATCAGGAAGCTCTAGGCCAGATTCATAAATCACTTGATCGGGTTCAATTTTGGAAAAAACAGCAACACCGCTGTAGCCTTTTTTCTCAGCATTCACCCAATAACCTTTGTAACCGATTTCCTCAAAAATGGCAGGATCGACTTGATCTTCTTGTGCCTTAGTTTCCTGAAAACAAAACACATCGTGTCCTGTTTCTTTCATCCAGCCCACTAAATCCTTTTTCATAGCAGCACGAATGCCATTTAGATTGTAAGAAACAATACTTTTTACTTTCATGATGTTACCATTTACTGTTAAAAATCGCTGCAATTTACAATAAAATACAATATTCAAGAACAGTAGCCGCTTAACAAATTTCTTCTATTGCTCATTCCCCTAAATCAGGATAAAATCAGTGTTAATCCCTACAAACCATCATTTTTTTTTATGTTTGCAGTTCATATGCAACTATTCTTTACAGATCATATCGAAGATAACATCGCAATCCTACCAGACGAGGAAGCACGTCACTGCATAGCCTCCTTGCGGAGAAAAGCAGGCGACCCTATACAGTTTGTAGATGGAAAAGGTGGTTTGTACTCTGGTGTCCTTTTGGAAGCCAGCAAAAAAAGATGTTCGATAAGAATCGTTGAGAAAGAACAGACTGCAATGGTTCCTGAGGTTAGACTCCATATGGCTATTGCGCCAACAAAAAACATTGCCCGGTTTGAGTGGTTCTTGGAAAAGGCTACAGAAATAGGGATCACAGAAGTAACACCACTACTTTGTTTTCATTCAGAACGCAGAAAACTTAGATTTGATCGCCTGGAACGCATCGTCATGTCTGCCATGAAACAATCTGCAAAGGCTTGGCTACCAAAGATCAACGAACTCACATCCTTTAAAGATCTCATCACACAAGAGACTACAGCTCAAAAGTTTATCGCACACTGCCACAAATCTGAAAAAACACCGTTAAAAGATAGTTGTACACCCAAATCCGATGTCTTTATCCTCATAGGACCAGAAGGCGATTTTTCGGAAGAGGAATTAGGCATGGCATTTGACAATAGTTTTAAACCGGTAAGCCTAGGAAACAGTCGCTTAAGAACCGAAACTGCGGGACTGGCCGCCTGTCATACCGTCAACTTAATTAATTGATTATGAAACGAATTACTGTTACGCTCATCACTGTTTCCTGTCTGCTGTTTACTTGGGCCACCTTGACCAGCTTTCTCAATGCAGACAAACCAACGCTTCAACTCGCATTGCTGAAGTACAGTGGTGGTGGCGACTGGTATTCTAACCCAACAGCACTGCCCAATTTGGCAGATTTTTGCAATAAAAACCTCGGCACCAACTTTGACGAAGAATACGCTACCGTTGAGGTTGGGAGCGCAGAACTGTTCAACTACCCTTGGTATCACATGACTGGCCACGGAAACGTAGTGTTTTCTGATACTGAAGCCGAAAATCTAAGAAACTATCTCCTTGCGGGTGGTTTTTTACACATAGACGACAATTTTGGAATGGACAAGTTCGTACGACCTGCCATGAAAAAAGTCTTTCCTGAGTTGGATTTCATTGAGCTGCCCTTCACACACGAGATATACAATCAACGCTTTTCATTCAAGAATGGACTACCTAAAATCCATGAACACGAAGGGAAGGCAGCGCAGGGCTTTGGTTTAATTTGGGAAGGCCGCCTGCTTTGCTATTACTCCTTCGAGTCAGATCTTGGTGATGGCTGGGAAGACGCTGCTGTACACAAGGATCCTGAAGAGATTCGTCAAATGGCACTAAAGATGGGCGCCAACATCATTCAGTTTGCTTTTGAGCAATAAACAGTGTTTCTGTAGTCTAATTTGGGGTCATGCTTGTTGCTAGCCATCACTCAAGCTCCACTGCAACAATCACCAGGCTATCTGGCACTCTCAATGTGCAACAACACAAGGCATGACGCAACATTGTTCAAACAACGCCTACTATCCTTTGCCCGCACGGTATAAAAATTAATTGCTATCAATGATAGGGTGTACGTAAATGGTATATTTGCGGAACTATGTTTAATATACAAGTGTTACTATGACCATGAAAAATGTAGGCCACCCACAAAATTCACATCTTGTAGCGAAGCTACGATGGGCTTGGTCCGACTTTCGGCCTTACCCAGACTAGCTAGCCTCTTATCCGATTTCTATAGCAGCCCTTTTGCTTACGCAAGCCACCCCAGGGTACCAATTTTTGCAGTCCCGCTTCCTTCAGTCCAGACCTCACGATCTTTTTGCCATCGCTATTTGCTTTCGCAAGCCATCCCAGCAGCGGCTTGCAAATCTCCGCGCATAAGGAACTTTCACCCTCAAGAAATATTTCATATCTTACGATATGAAAGGGATGCCCATGCTGGGCACACACAATAGATATGATCGCATATCTACTCGTCCCTCTTAGAGACGACGACATATCGTCATCCGTTGTAGGGCATATAGGACAGAGTACCATAATCACAAAAATAGTATGATAATATCAGAGGAAGATAAAAAGGAAAGTGAAAAAGTTAGTCTCTTATTAGAAAGGATTGAATTAATTGATGGACAGTACGTCAATACTGAAAGTGATATAATGTCACAACAACAGCCATTTGTTATATCATTACTACTTGGATATGATCAAGACTTGAAAGCTCCTGAGTTAGAAGAGATGATGAAGATTATATTTTTGATTTGGGAGTACTTTAAGGATATAAAACAAATAAATGAAGTGAAAATATCAGAAAGTCAATTCGAGAGAATTTACCTGAGGAATATTTATATGCTTAAATATTTTGAGGAAGAAAAAGATGAAAATGAAAAATTGGAACTTGTAGATTCGGACTTAAGACATTTGAATTCAAGAGCATTGTTTACAGGAGTGCTTTTTCAATTCAACCAAAAGCAAACACTTTTAGATATGAGAGATAAAGAACGAGGAATCTTATTAATTGGACTAAAGAGTTTGATTGAGTGTTTCGAAGAGATAGTCACTAATAAATAAACTATGGGACTAAGAGAAGTGAAATCGGAATTAAATAAACTTGAAAAAGATGTTTTGATAAATCATATTTCTGAACTTTACAAAAAGTTTAAGCCTGTGAAAGAATATTTTGACTTTTATGTAAACCCTAATGAAATCAGCATTCTTGAGAAATATAAAAATAAGATAAGAGAAGGATTTTTTCCTAAACGCGGATATCAAATTAAATTATCAATATCACGAAAAGCGGTAAGTGATTTTAAGAAATTAGGTACGTCAAAAGAAAGTCTTGCCGATTTATTATTGCATTTTGTGGAATGTGGAGTTGAATTAACAAATACGTATGGTGACATCGATGAAAATTTTTATACGAACGTTGAAAACACATACGCAAATGCACTTGAACTAATCGATAATAACGGACTTTTGGAAAAATGTAAAGAAAGAGCATTGAAAATAGTAAATGACACCGATAATATTGGTTGGGGATTTCACGATTGCCTAGTAGATGTATATTATGAATATTATAAATGAGATACGCCCTACACAAATGGCTATAACGATCATATCTCACTGCGTACCTTGTGAGAGACGATGCATAGCCGGAACCGTTGTGTCTAAGCATCAAAAACTTGAAAAATATACCAGAAAATGGTATCTTGAAGAAAAGTTAACTACAATGGCAAAAAATACTTCAATAATCCTAGGAGATCATTTCGAAGAGTTTGTTCAATCTGAAATAAGAACTGGAAGGTATTCATCTGCAAGCGAAGTAATCCGAAGTGCTCTAAGATTGCTTGAAATCGAGAAACAAAAAATAGAGGCAATAAATAAAGCTTTAACTGAAGGAGAAAATAGTGGTGAACCAGTTACATTTGATAATGAAAAGTTTAAATCTAGGATGAAAAAGAAATTCAATATTGATGCTTGATTTTAAACTTTCCCCAAAAGCAATTATTGATCTTGAATATATTTATGAGTATACACTTTCAACTTGGGGATTTAATCAAGCTGAAAAGTATCAAGATGAACTTTATGCATGTATGATAAACATTTCTGAAAATCCAATGCTAGGATCAATTTATTACTTTAAGAGTGGTAATTATAGGAAGATGAATATAAATCGTCATGTAATTTTCTACAGGCAAACTAAACGGGATTGCTTGGTTGTTAGAATACTACATGAAAGAATGGATCTTCACGCAGTTTTTAGTTAAAAATAAGAAAAGAATAAAAGCCTAAAACACAACAAAAAATAACCAACGACCATACAGCAAGCTTAGCTTACTTTGGAAGATTCTCTCAGGAGGCTTTTGCTGTCGCTCTGCTAAAATTTTAGAGCTTATCTTTATGCGTACTGCACGGCGTGGCTTATTAAACGTTAACGTCAGAATCAAACAGGGTATAAATAATTATTACGCATTATTTGTAAATTGAGTGTATATGCATACTGAATTAGTTTCGTAACCTACCAGTTGTAGGTTTTGTTGAATATGTCTGTAAAAGTGAGTATCTTAAATAAAAAATTATCATGAAAGTACATAAAATTCCTGTTGAAGATTATGTAAAGACTGAGATAGAAACCAACACTAAATATGAATATCATGACGGAAAGATATTCGCATTAGCAGGTGGTACACTAAATCATGGATTGATATGTGGGAATGTGTATTCGGGAATAAGAAACCAGCTAACGAATAAAGGATCAAATTGTATCCCATTTACAAGCGAAGTCAAAGTGTTTATCAAAACAAAGAATAGTTATGTTTATCCAGACTCCATGGTAGTTTGTGAGGGCATGGAAAAATCAGATGAAGAAAAGAACTCAATAACAAATCCAATCCTTATTGTAGAAGTATTGTCAAAATCCACAGGAGAATATGACAGAGGAGATAGGTTTTATTTCTATCGACAATTAGAAAGCTTCAAAGAATATGTTTTAATTGAGCAAGATAGGCATATAGTTGATGTACATTATAAAAGTAAGAATAGTGATTTATGGAGAATTACAAGATATGAAGGGTTGGATAAAATTATAAAATTACAATCCCTTGGTATTGATCTTACAATGAAAGAATTATATTTTAGAACAGAAATTGATTCTCCTATCTAGAAAAAGATTTTTCCTACGTCTTCGAAACACCGACTCCCTCCATTTCCTTGCCTTCCTGAAGATCTTCAGTCTTGACGTCATCGCAATTGGGATCGAGTTCCAGCATGGCTTCTATGGCTTTATTAATGAGTTTTTCCCGATCTATCTCATCAACATGTTTAGAGTCGATAAATCGGATAATCTCATCAAGTTTACCCGTGTTATACTTCTTAGTAGTCTTAGAGTTGGCGATGGAAGATCGTTCTGGTTGTGTGGAATCTCTTAGTTGAAATCCGATATAAACGCTAAATACGGAAATCAGGCCAAAAAGCATTGGCGTCCGAATATTAAGTTTGTTTTGTTTGTCTTCCTTAACGTTATCAATGATTTTATCTCTTTATAATTGAAAAAAGTTCTTCAAATATATCCTATTTAACTCAAAGTGCGAAATACCTTATTCAAAACCAATAACTTATCAGAAAGACATACCAATTCCTATACTAATCCATTAATTTTCATTGTTCAATCAAATTTCACAATTATAATTACTGATTTTAATCTATCTTTGCTGCATTAGCAAAACGATACCATGATTCAACGATTATTGATCAGTAATTATGCTTTAATTGAGTCTGTTGAGATTCAATTTTCTGACCAACTCACCATCATTACAGGTGAGACTGGGGCGGGTAAATCTATCTTACTAGGTGCTTTAGGTTTGGTAATGGGTAATCGTGCAGATCTCAAAGTGCTTTACAGCCAAGAGAAAAAATGTGTTGTAGAAGCGCATTTCAATATCAAACACTACAACCTGCAATCATTTTTTGTAGAAAACGATATAGATTACGAAGAGGAGTTAATCATTCGAAGAGAACTTACGCCAAGTGGCAAATCACGCGCTTTTGTCAATGATACACCGACAACACTTAATGTTCTAAAGAGTTTGAGCGGCGCTTTAATTGACTTGCACCAACAGTTTGACACACAAGACATTAATAATGTGTCATTTCAATTAAGAATGATTGATGCGCTTGCAGGAAATGACAAACGACTAAATGAGTACAGTACACTCTACTCCCGATTTCAGACCAACAAAAAAAGCCTGCAAAAACTCATAGAGAAACAAGACGCCACTAATAAGGAATTAGACTTCCTACACTTTCAACTAGAGGAGTTCGACAAAGCAGGCTTGGTAATCGGAGAACAAAACACCCTGGAATCAGAGCAGAAAACACTATCAAGTGCAGAGGAAATCAAATCTACCCTTACCGCTGCGAAACAACTCATTAGCGAATCAGACTATTCGATACTCAATCAGCTAGCAGAATCAACAAATAAGCTCAACGACCTCAGTGGTCTCAACGAAACACTTAAAAGTCTTAGCGATCGACTCAATGGGCTTGTATTTGAACTGGAAGACCTCACAAATGAGATTGTAAGAGTAGAAGAAAGCACCGAATACGACGAAGAGCGCATTGCAGAAATCACGGAACGGTTAGACTTGATTTATAAATTGCAAACCAAGCACCAAGTCACTACCGTCGATCAGTTGCTCGACATTCAATCTGGTGTCCAAAAACAGTTATCAGAAGCTGGTGATCTCCATCAGGAAATAGAAACACTGCAAACACTGATAGATGGTCAGGAAGACATCCTCTATAAACTAGCAGAACAGTTGACAAAAAAGAGGCAATCAGTCATCCCTCAATTTGAGAAAAAAGTACAAAAGTTATTGAAGCAATTATCCATGAAAGATGCTCAACTAAAAGTTGAAGTAACTGAATTGGAAGCATTGAACAATAGTGGAATAGATCAAATAAACTTCCTGTTTACAGCAAACGCAGGTGGTCGTTTAGAAACCATCAAAAAGGTCGCTTCTGGTGGCGAGTTGTCACGATTAGCGCTATGCACAAAATCATTGGTTGCAGATGCCATTCCTTTGCCGACACTGATCTATGATGAAATAGATGCAGGTGTTTCTGGTAATGTTGCCTTAGAAATGGGAAATATCCTAAATGATTTAGCATCCCGTCATCAGGTCATCTCCATTACACATACACCGCAGATAGCAGGAAGAGCCGACAAGCACTACCTCGTCTACAAGGCAAAAACCAGTGGTAAAACATTGACCAAACTAAAGGAACTATCAAAAGAAGAAAAAATAACAGAAATTGCGACGATGTTGAGCGGCAGTCCGCCAACAAACTCTGCTTTAGTTACAGCAAAAGAATTATTAGTTAAACAAGTATAACCCATGGCACACAACTTATTAAAAGGAAAAAGAGGAATTATTTTTGGCGCACTTGATGACAAATCACTCGCCTGGAAAATAGCAGAACGATGTGTGGAAGAAGGCGCACAAGTCACATTGACCAATGCCCCTGTAGCACTACGGTTTGGACAGATAGACGAACTAGCAAAAAAGCTGGACACCATCGTGATTCCTGCAGATGCGACGAATCTGGAAGACCTAGAAAACTTATTCGATAAGTCTATTGAACACTTAGGTGGTAAAATTGACTTCATTTTACATTCTATCGGCATGTCTATCAATGTCCGGAAGAAACGAGGCTACACCGATCTTAAGTATGAGTGGATGAATAAAACACTGGACGTGAGTGCCATTTCCCTACATAAGATCCTCCAGACAGCTTATAAGAAGGATGCATTAACAGAATGGGCTTCCGTAGTTGCATTGTCGTTTTTGGCGGCTCAGCGTACCTTCCCTCAATACAGTGAAATGGCAGAATCTAAGGCATTGCTTGAATCGATTGCCCGTAGTTTTGGCTACCATTATGGGGCAGAGAAGAAAGTGCGTGTCAACATCGTCTCACAATCACCTACGATGACCACTGCAGGAAGCGGTGTTGCTGACTTCGATAAGTTTTACGATTACGCTGATGGAATGGCTCCACTAGGCAACGCCTCTTCTGAAGCTTGTGCTGATTATACAGTAACACTCTTTTCTGATTTGACACGCTATGTAACCATGCAAACACTCTTCCATGATGGCGGCTTCTCAAAAATGGGAATGAGCGCTAACATTCTGAAATAAAACGATTTAACGACCATCACTTAAAGTAAAATGCTAACAATAAAAGTAAAAGCGAGTCAGATCACCAACCTGACTGATGCTCGATATTTTGCTGCTATGGGAGTCGACTGGTTAGGCTTCAGTCTTGATCCTGCTGCTACTAACCACATTCCACCAAAGCAAATGCAAGAGATGGTTGCTTGGTTAGAAGGTCCTGCAATCGTAGGAGAGTTTTCAATGGCAACAGTGCAAACCATTCGCGAAAGCTATGAGATTTTAAACTTAGACTTTGTACAACTCGGACACTTTCATACTGTTGAAACAGCCAAAGCATTAAATGGTATTCCCATTATAAAAGAAATAGTCGTCGAAAGTATTGAAGCCATTGCAGATTTATATCAACAAGTGACGGAATTGTTACCCTATACATCTATTTTCCTGATTGACCTTCCAAAAAATAGCTTAACGATTGATAATGAATCAAAATCATTGCAGTACTTAAAGTTAATCTGCAACGCTTTTCCTACTATAATTCAAGTCAATACAAAGGTTGCGTTGATGGATAAGTTATTGACAGATATTGAGCCTTTGGGTATAAGTGTTGTTGGTGGCGAAGAGGAAGCGGTTGGTGTTAAATCATTTGATGAATTAGATGAGTTGTTTGATATTTTAATGATTGAGGAATAGTTCTAGCTTTGCCTTAGTTTGTATGGTGTAAACGTCTTAATTTTACTAAATTTCATTCAGTTCTGCAATTCTGGCGATATATTTGAAGTATAGTCAATAAAAATAGTGCTTTGACCAGATATTTCCTGTTAGCAATGATGGTTTTTTGTTTTTTCAATGGGTATAGTCAAAACTATACTTGGGAATGGGCGCAAGGGTTTGGAAGTGAAGGGACAGACTTGTTAAAGGGCATGAAAGTTGACAATCGGGGCAATAGTTATGTGTTGGTTCAGTTTGAAGGAGATCAGTTTGAATGTGCGTCTGAAAGATTGAATAATTTTCACTCACAAGTGGAGAAAAAAGGATACTTTCTAGGCAAGTTCGATTCAAATGGGCAACTGGTTTGGAAGAAGAACCTCAACAGTCAATCAAATTCGGTCTTTCATTTTCTTGATATTGATTATGATGGCAACTGTTATATTACTGGCGTCTTTTCTGAGCAATACGCTTACATTGATGATAAAAAGTTTTACAATAGTTCGGGACTGGATCAAACAGATGATGCTTTTCTGACAAAAGTCGATACCGATGGCAAAGTACAATGGGTAAAACTGTTGGGTGCCATTGGGAACGATGCCATTTCTCATCTGGAAGTGGATGGTGCAGGAAATTCGAATCTAATCTATCTAGGAGCAATTGGGAAGCATGATGAAATTGAGGCTGGCACTCACAAAGAGAGAAAACTTAAGTTGTCGACTCGATACACTAGTCGCTATATCATTCGCTATGATTCGGATGGAAAGCGCCTTTGGGTGAATGAATTGATAGCCCGCGAAATGGCAGAAACCCGATTTGCTGATATTGCTGCTGACGAACTTGGTAACATTTATCTGACAGGAAGTTTTGATGGAGACTTTGACTACATTGAGGACATAAGGATTCGTACAAATAACACAGCATTCCCGAATAAGTTTCTCATGAAATTAAATGCTAAAGGAGAGGTGGAATGGGCAGATAATGGCTATGGTGACTTTATTGAAGTAGATGAAGTTGGCAATCTGTTTATCCTTGGTTTTTTCACGAATGGCTTTACAGGTTTTCTGGATATATATCATGAAACGCTAGAAACTTCGGAAGGAGAAGACTTGTACATTGTTAAATTTAATTCTGACGGCGAATATTTGTGGTATAAGACATTTGGCTCGTTGCAAGGGACTACTGAATGGTCGGGTGGCGATGTTTTGGGCTCTATTTTTGGCTATAGTCTGCCCTATAAGTTTAGATATGGGCTTGATGGCAATCTGCATGTCATAGGGCAGTTTACTGGTGAATCTATATTTGGAGAAAACCTGATCTACAAGGAAGGAGTCCATCACATCCGTCTAACAGAAGATGGCAAATTTCTTAAACCGATAACTTGGATAAAGGATGATCTCATAGACAGCCCAGAAAATCCGTTTCAAAATATAGTGGGGGCAAAAGCCCTACTGTTTGACTGTTCTCTCACTATTAATGAAAGTCGTTACGGTCTAACAGACATGGAAGTGGACACTGAAGGCAATTTGCGGCTTGCTGGCCATCAGTTTAAGCGGGAATTGCTACTAGCACGTAAAAAGCTGATCAACTCGTTTGCGCATGAGTATAAGGCTTCGGTGTGGCTCGGCAAACTGATTCCTCAAGACTGATTTTGCTTGTTAATCCTTCTAGCTGAATAATTTTATAGGCGTACACGTCAATTCTTTATTAATCTGCATCTTTAGAGAAAGAGGTATTTCAACCATGATTTTTGGTTGAAATATATTAGTTTTGCCCAAAATCATAGATATGAATATTCGTCTTTTCTATTGCCTGCTACCAATTCTGCTATCGTTAATCGTGTTTTCCTCTTGCTCAGAAGATCAACGCAAAGGGTTTTCGGTCAAGCCTAAGGCTATTGGAAAGGCTGGTTCTGTAATCATTGTTGCTGAAAATGCTGTCTGGGAAGGTCTTCCAGGAAGAAAGATTTTGGAGCTTTACAATCAGCGGTACCCCGTCCTTCCACAGGGCGAGCCGCTTTATGATTTGAAGCCTTTGAATTCTGAAACGATGAAGGCGTTGCACCGCGAATGGCGTAACATCATTTATATTGGATTATTGAATGATGGATCTGAAGTCACCAAAGAGATCAACACCTTGTTAGGTAAGGAAGGCGCGTTAAAGGCGAAAGGAGGCAATGGCTTTAATTCTATCATGCATGAAGACTTATGGGCCAACGGACAGTTAATTTTTGCAATTTTTGCGAATACACCAGAAGAACTGGTCAAAGCGATCGAAGCGAGGAAACAGTCTATTATGGCCAAGATCAATGCGTCTGACGACAAACAACTGTCTGCAAACAACTTTCAAGCTGGCAACAACAGGAAGTTGGAGAAGCTCATTTCTGATAATCTAGGACTTTCTATGAAGATTCCCAAGCGATATGAACAAGCAATCTATGATAGTTTAAACCAAACCATTTGGATTCGAAAAGAAACAGGCACTACTAGCAATAATCTGCTGATCAGAACGATGGACTATAAAGACCAGAGTCAAATCACTGAAGAGAATCTCATCAACTTAAGGGATACCTTGGGCAAATACTACATTACGTCTGCCGCAAAGGATGCTTATATGATGACGGACAAGGTGAATTTAGGAATTGTTTTTAACAAGGAACAGCTCAACGGGAAATACGCGCTACAGGCGAAAGGCTTGTGGAAAATGCACAATGACTTTATGGGTGGCCCGTTTGTAAATTACTTAGTTGTGATGCCAGATAAAGGCAAGATTGCGATGATAGACGGATTTGTGCACGCACCCGAAAAAGAAAAACGCCCACTGATCAGACAAGTGGAATTAGTCATTCGATCTGTTAAATAATTAAGAACTTACTTATGCGTTTAATCGAAATTTGACGCAAAATCCCAGTGAGAACGCTAAAAACAAGTAAGTCGGCGTTGTTTATTATATGTTAAAATCGTAAAAGAAACGATCACTACAAATAAAAAAACGTAAAATTGTTTACAGCTTAGTAAAGTCTTATTATCTTTGCACTCTGTAATTTAAGAAAAGGTCGGTTGGCCGAGCGGTTAGGCAGGGCTCTGCAAAAGCTCTTACAGCGGTTCAAATCCGCTACCGACCTCAGATTCAAAAAGCTTTCAAAACTTCGGTTTGTGAAAGCTTTTTTTATTAGGAACATCACAAAATCCTGTTACTATTGCATAATCTGGATTTAATGTGGCGGCTCTAGGCAGTTTTCTTGTTTTCTTTAAAAGGGTATTTAATGCAGATAAATTATTTATTTTTGCCCAATATGAAAGTTGTCCTTACACTTATTGTCTTCATTAGCATGCTGGTTTCTACTAGTGCACAGCTCACAGTAAAACAGATCACCGTAGAAGGCAATAAAAAGACTAAAGCGGCAACAGTCATTAGAGAAATGGAACTTCAGGTGGGCGATACCATTGCTAAATCGCAACTACAAGACAGAATTCAGGAAAACTGGAAACTCCTCATCGGTACAGGGCTGTTCCTAAGTGTTGAGATCAACATCGCTGAATTGTCTAACGACGACATCTCATTACTGATTACAGTGGAGGAGGACTGGTATATCTATCCCATTCCAATCCTAGAGCTTGCAGACAGGAATTTCAACGAATGGTGGACAACTTTCAACCGTGACCTGAGACGAATCAATCTCGGGCTCCGTTTTTACTGGCTCAATACTACAGGACGCAATGACCAATTAAAACTAGTCGCGCAGTATGGTTTTACTCAAAAGTATGAGCTGGATTACCAATTGCCCTTTTTCAATCGTAAGAAAACACTTGGTGCGCACTTCAATGCACTGTTTGCACGAGCTAAGGAAGTTAACTTGCGGACAATAAACAACAAAACAGTTTTTTTCCGACAAGATGATCAGTACTTATTGAACCGAAATCGACTAGGCGTTCGATTTTGGTATCGACCACAAGTGCGTGAAAAACTGGAATTTAGAGCGCAATACTTCAACAATAGAATTCAAGACACTATACAACAGGTCAGTCCAGAATTTTTCAATAATCAGGCCTTAAAACAAGAATATTTATCATTAGATTTACGGTTTATTTCCGACCATCGAGATCTAAGAGCCTACCCATTAAAAGGATATTACAGTTCCTCGAAACTTCAGAAAGATGGTATTGGTATCGGTAAATCAGTCAACAGTCTCACTGCTTCTTCGTTGCTTGCTTATTATTTCCCAATCAATAAGAAGTTTAGTGTAGAATTAATAGGCAAAGCACAAGCGGCAATAATTAGAAAACAGCAACCATTTTATAATATTCAAAGAGCATTAGGCTATAAAAACGATTTTGTAAGAGGATATGAGTATTATGTTGTAGATGGAATGGACTATGGTTATCAAAAAACAAGTATCAGGTATGAGTTGTTTAATAAAGATATTACCGTGAATGTCATTCCTTTTCAAGGGTTTAAAACAATCCCATTAAAGCTTTACTTCAAGATAAATAATGACTTCGGCTATGTCAATAATCCTTATGGAGAAGCCACCAATTCATTAGAAAACACATGGCTTTGGGGTGGTGGTCCAGCCATTGATCTAGTTTTATACCATCGGTATGTCGTACAGTTTGAATTTAGCGTCAACCGATTCAATGAAAAAGGATTATATTTACATTATCAATTTTTATTTTAATGAATATCGCGATATACAGTAGGCACTTAAAACCAGGAGATGTACAACCTGTTCAAGAACTATTTGAACAACTACATGCTCATCAACTCTATCCACACGTGTATGGTCCTTACTTCGAATCCATGCAGGGTGCCATTGATTTCCCTGGCTCAGTCACCGTTTTTGAAACCTATGATGACTTGGTGCTGCAGGATATTAAACTGATGATATCACTGGGAGGAGACGGCACTATCCTCGACACTACCACCTTCGTAAGAGATTCCGGTATTCCTATTATGGGTATTAATCTAGGACGTTTAGGATTTCTCGCATCGATTCAAAAAAATGTAATTTCCAAAGCTATTAAGTCGTTTGTAAGTGGTGCCTATGTTCTTGACGAGCGAACACTGTTGCACTTGGATTCCAATTTGCCACTGTTTGCTGAAACGCCCTTTGCGCTCAACGATTTAACATTGCTGAAGCGGGAC
>Ga0209186_1000037_pt1 | contig 105623 bp, 67 predicted proteins | sample SidtaG_FD_187426 | JGI IMG/M metagenome (GOLD analysis project Ga0209186, IMG submission 187426) | Marine algal microbial communities from Sidmouth, United Kingdom - Sidmouth_Male2 metaG (SPAdes) (version 2) | ecosystem: Host-associated > Algae > Red algae > Unclassified | place: Sidmouth... | reverse complement strand
GAGTAGTTATCATACAAGTTAATGAATTCCTAATATTTTGTAACGCATACAATTTAAAATAGAAAATTCACTTGTTTACTTAGCTAAAGTGTTTAGTGAAAAGTATAAATTTTTATAGCGGTGAAGGCCTACCTTCACCGCTATTCTTTTTGAACGCTATTAATTTTTAAGAGACCAGGTAACAGATATGCATGTATTTAAGATACATAGGAAGCACTCTAAGCAACGCGAAAGACATTCTGAGCATATCTCCACCATAACAATAAAAATCGCTCTCAACAACGCTTAAATCCCTCAAGCGAATTACCCCACAAAAAAAGGGTGCCTGAGAGCACCCTTCCATATAATCTATTTTGAAATTTCTATTGCGTCAGTTTGAAGCTGATCATCACACCACCACTCGTGTTAGTCATTGGGAATGATTCACTAGTAGCTGGGATGGTACGTCTTCTATCGAAGAATAACCGGACATTCAGTTTTTTACTAACGGCGTAATCGATTGTTGGTGACCAGCTGATAGACTTCAGACCTCTGGTTGGCAGTGACGCCTCTTGATCCAGTAAGTGGTTGATCGTAATGTCATCTCTGATAGAAAGGTCGAATCGGAATGTCAAATCATTCTCCAGTTCCTTTACTTTCTCCTTGCCAATTTTGATAGTGAATGGTAACTTCAATCCTTTCACACGATAGCCAAGACCAACAGTAAACTCTTCAGTTTTGGCTTCAATCAATTGATAATCGACTAAATTCATCTGCAGGTTACGGGATTTCTTCCAATCGAACTTAGCCGTCAGATCATTTTTGAACTTCATATCGATTCCAATCAATGGCGAAAACTGCTCGCTTATCACTAAATCAGGAACTCGGTACTTAGAATAGAAGCTAGCCGTGTTTTCATTATAATTTTCGTAAAGTACGTTGTTATCTCGTTGTTCATCCGTAGCAAACAAGTTATTTGTTTCTAGGCTGTTCATGCTTAGTTTGGAAGTATACCCATGCGACACACTAAAGGACGCAAATATGTTCTTAAACATCTCCATCTTACTCAATCCGTTGTAAGTAAATCGCCAATTTGGCCTAGGAATGATATTCTGAATTTTTAACGGATAATTACTAGCGTCTTTTTTAGTATAAGCAGCAATGAAAGATGGAATTAAAACATCTTGCTGATAGCGACCATATCCATCTGAGTATACTGGATCTATAGTATGCTGCCCTACAGATTTAGGATTCAAATCCCCCAGACGTTCTGAAATGACTATCCTATTGGCTTCAAATTGCTTGAAGGTAGCAGAGATGTAATCTTTATCTAGCTTCTCAAACATTGTATTCAAGGTGTAGAATGAAAGACTAATGGACCCCGTTTCATATTCATTTCTGTGTTTGAAGCCATCACCTTCCTCAAATACCTTAAAGTATTCCGTACTGTTGAGACTAGTTGATCGGTTCATTGAAACATCGATTCTAAAATCTTTAAACGGTTCGATAGTAACCTTACCATCAAGGTTTAAGGTGCGATTCGTAGATACTTGCTGATTGAGTAATAAACTACTGGTGATAGATCCTTCTGAAGCTGCCCTGTCCAACCAACCTCTGTCTGGTTGATAGAATCCAAGAACATAGTCCCAGCCTGGCTCATTCCAGTTATTTAGTCCAAAGAAGGTCGTTTGTGGCTTCCAACCAGGTACTACAGAACCAAGGTTTTCAGAATAAGAGAATCGTGCTTTCCGAACAGACATTAATGGACGGATCAATACACGTTCTGCCATTGTTGGCTGACGCTTTTTACGTTTCTCCTGACGCTTTGCTTTTTTAGCTAGACGAATTGCCTTGTCTTTCGCTTTTTCCTTAAGTTTTTTCTCCAGTTCTTTTGCCGCTGCAGGATCAGTAACTTTAGCTAATTTTTCCTTTGCTTTTTCAGATAGTTCTCCTTTAATATTACTTGGAGTTTTACCTTTAGCACCTTCAATTTTAGGGCTTTTGATTTTGCCACCTTTATCTTTACCTTTTTCCTCTTTATCTGTTTTTCCTCCTTTGCTTTTCGGTTTTGGTTTAGAGTTGATTTTTTTCAGATAACCAGACTTATTGTAAAGTTTAGTAAAATCAAAATCAGCATTTGCTTGTCGACTTTGATTGTTCTGAATGATATTGGCTCGGTATTTTTGCTCTGGTAATGCCTCTCGAATAAACTCCCGATTTAAAGGTGCTGCACTCCAAGTATATCCACCTGTGTAATTTGCTCTAAGCGTTGTCCAATCCAATAATGGGATCTGTTTAGTAGGCACGGTATAACTAGCATTGATACTCTGCTGGTAGTTTTTAGTTCTACCATAGTCCAGGAAGTTATCCCACATGAATTCTCTAGCGATATCATCGTTAACCGTTCCATCATTAAAGTCAAGTTCGTCAATTGTAGCATTGTTTGTGGCATTAAATCCAGCGTTTAAGCCTTTAGTAAAGTTCCACTGAAGTCCATAGGTTCTATCCCATGTAAATCGACGATCAAAATAAGTGTTATTCAAGGCATCTGAGTAACGGTAGGTGATTTCCCCTTTGTGTCGGTTCAGCTCATTTCTAAAGCTAACTGTGTTTGGCAAAGGGTTGAAGTTAAAGTCTTTAACCAATCCCAACCATTTACTTTTGCTTTTAATCAGCTTCTTAAATGGTTCTACATATTTCACTTGTCTTGAGAAATTGTAATCTAATGCTGCCCGGTGTTTTTCTACCTCATCATTCTCGATGACCGGATCCCGTTTAGTGGTGTTTGTCCAAGCATAAGTAGCACTCAGGTTTTCAACATCCCAAGGCATTGGTTTACGCTTACTATTCGTACGTTCCTTACGTACATTGGTAAGGTTCACACTTTTTACCTCTGTAACATCTTGAGCAGTTTCTCTAATTGCAGCCCGTTGATTTACTGGAGCGGCATCCAAAATTTCTTTCAGTTTAATATCTTTCTGAAGCGGATCGAATTCAGGGTTGATCACATTTCGTGAATACTGAGCATAGAACGGAATTCTAACACCAGCATCCTTGGGCAAGAATTTACCCAACTCCAAATTTGTAGCCACATCATATTGTATCGACTCTTCTAAGGACCGCTGAGCGACTTTATCCTCTAGTTGGCCCCAACCAACACCAGTATAACTACCAGACGCTGTTATGCTACCAAAGTCAGCCAGTTTCATATCCAATCTTGCCAATCCAGCCAATCCACCACGCTCGTCCAGTCCACTCACTCTTAACTCATTGACCCATACCTCTGCACAGAGATTCGGACCAACGTCTTGTGCATTTCGCACACCGATCATGATACCTCTCACTTGCCCAAGGTCAGGATTTCCCTTGATTCGAACATTATTTTGAAGTACTTCTGGATCTTGAATAGTATACTCATCGGTTAGTGGGAAGTTGAGTGCATTTCGTTGAATTTTCGCTTGCCTCAACAATTCGATTGGGAAATTAAATTCGTTTTCTTCAGGCCATACTTTAGCAACGATATCCGCCTCAGAATCTCCAGCGCTTATAGCTGTACTCATGGTAATTGGGATCTCGTATTCGTAATAGTTTTCGCTGTAGTCACTTCCCATTCTTATAAATACAGATATATCACCTGGATCGGCCTGTTGTCCTGGGCCATCTTCAGCGTGAACATACATTTTAAGGCGAGCATACCGCCTCATATCCAAATTTAGAATTTTGAATACACCTCTAGCATCCTGATTTCCTAAATCACAAACGTTGATGGAAAGGGACTGCTCGTTCTGAAAAGCATTTTGGATAGAACCTAATGACTGTTCTCTTTGTACACCTGGAGGCAATACATATGGGAATGGTTGTTTTGAACTATTTTCTTCAAAGTTAACAGAGTTAGTCGCAAAGGTTACATTTGGATCAGGAGTCACTGCGGTTGTCAACGGTCTTTTGTATCGTCTCCACTGACTTCTAGCCATCTCAAACTCGGCCATTCTAAGAATGGTTTTGTCTTCCCAACCTCTCATGTACATTCTCATGAAGCGGATAGACCTAAAGTCTTGAATACCACCATAAGAATCTGTGAATTCTTCAAGCGGTATATTAAACTGATACCAGTTTTGTGGGTCAGAACCATCTGCAGGGATTACTTCAACAGAACTTGCGATCCATGGATGATCTGCAATTTCTTCTCTGTTACTACCTACTCTAGGCTGAATATTTATCTTGTATTCAAAGAAGGATTCAGTTTCAGAAAGCGTATTATCTCTGTTGATATCTTCCTGATCTGGTAATGCAGTATAATGAGTGTTGAGGTTACTACTATTAGGGTCGTTGACATCTCCAATTGAGTTCCCTTCAGGGTAATTAAATTTTGCATATCGATCAATGATATCCGCACTTCCTGGATCTCCGACATCTCCATAAGTGGGATCTTTAATCTGAACATAATCATCATTAGAAGGATCTTCATTGAATTGGTTGAGGATACCAGGACCAACGACATTACCTAACTGTGTAAGGTATTGACTGTAGTGGTCTCTTTCTCCCTCATTGTCGAATCCGTCAAGTCCAACATCTTGGACTTCTTTAACAGCTTGATCATTATCAAATGCATTGACAGCATTAATTCCTCTTGGGATTCTAGACCATACAGTTGTATCCGTATTGTCTGCGCCACCTGGACGTGGTAAACCATGTTCAAAAAACCTTCTGGAATCTCTTAGGACATCTTCAGATACACTACCTAAGTGAAACACTAACTCCCCTCCTACATTACCACCATTACCTTCCATAAATGGATTTAAGACCCAGAACTGAATAAATTCGTAATTCGCTTCTTCAAAGTCATTTGTTTCAAAACTTCTTTGTATTCCTGCCCATCGGGAACGAGGGTCTTCTAATCTTCCATTTGAATTGATACCTGCTGAGATACTACTCGGCTCAACATCGAAGTTATACGGTCCACGTTCTTCTGGATCGAAAATTATATCAAAAGGACGAATGTCTATATTGGCGATATTATTATCTGGTGTAGAATTCGGGAATAAATTACGTTCCGTAATTTGATCATCGTAAACAGTAGGGCCTCCGTTAGATCCTCTAGCACGTAGTGTCGCATCAATTCGATACCAGCTTAATGCTGCCCTGTTTTTTCCATAAGCCAGGTTATTAATGGAATCTGCTTCTGGAAAGTCGAGTGTATTTGGTACACTTGCCAGTGACCAACCTTGTGGTGTAGGTGCTAATTGAAAATTGCTCACACTTCCTTCAAAGTCATCGAGGTAGACAGTTCCACCTGTATCTTCATAGCTATCTACATCGTTTAGGGCACGAGCGTGTCCTGGCTTCAACCATGCGCCTTCAGCAGTAAAAGAAACTTGCGATGGCTCCTTGGTATTAATTAGGGGAATTTTGTCTACGATCCTAGTCAGCCAAGGGGCGTCTTTAGTATAGTTAACATCTAATCCGTAAACGCTATTGGAAATCGGATCATCACCAATATTTACTTTTTGGGTAAATGGCCGTTCAGAAACATGCATGTAAGTACCCCCTATACTGATGTCTTTAGAAATTGCATATTCCAATCGGGTTCCCCAAAGTGTTTTGGTTTGGAAACCGAATAGTGTATTGTCTTCGTAGGAAACATTAACTGGAGAACCGTTATTCAGATAAGCTTCGTTAAGGATTTTGATTCTACCAATGTTATAATCAATTGTATAATCTACACCTTCAACTAATTCCTTACCACCTGCTGTTACTTTAACTGATCCTTCTGGGATATTAAATGCTCCTAGTGATATTTCAGAAGAAACGCTTGACTTGTAAGTACCACGAATGAGAAAGCGATTCTTCTCAGCGAATTCTCTCGCTTTGGTTACGGTCTCATCGTATAACTCCTGGTAAGTGAATTCATCTGCAACTGGATCTCCTTGAAATTTTTCTTTCAATGAAGATCCAAATGGTTCAAGTACTGGGAATGTAATTCTTCCATTTCTTGGATTGATGGTAATGCCACTAACAAAGTCAAAATTACCATCTGGGATCCGGTCGTTATAACTGTTGAGATTATCTAGATTTAACACAGAAATCAAGGGTACATTGTTTACTTCTGGAGGTCCTGCAGAGATAAATCGTTTTTCTGCTCCATCTTTAGGATCGTCGTATAGAACATCAAGTTCAAAATCTTGGCTGTTTACTTGAAATGCACCAATAGAATAGATGTTTTTCATCATCAAATCCCAAATCGGTAAATCTACTCTTGGCGCTGTACTTTTCAACATTTTCACGTAAAGTACGCTCAATGAATCAGCACCTGGTGGCAAATCGTTTGCGAACTCCCCTACTCTGTAGACTTGTCCGTTGTGTGTATACTCAAAAGCAACACCGAGAATGGCATCCTGTTGTAAGGAGCTATTGACCGAGATGTATCCTAGTTCTGGGTTAACCGTGTATTCAGATTGACGTAGGAGACGAGCGCCTACTTTTTCAAAATCTTCAGACTGTTTCAGACCAAATTGTGAGCTGGTTAACGTTGACACAGCATTATCCAGATTTCTTGTTTGTGGTGACGCTAATATTCTTGAGTACAATCGGTTGCCTTCATTACAAGGCAGCGAGAATGTTTCGTAGTTTCCATTACATTCCGGATCTCTAATTTCTGAGCATACTGGCTCTAATGGTAAAGGAAAAGACTGGAAGAACTGTGAATTTGGATTGACCCGAGTTTCTCCAATATCTGCTAGTGCTACGATATTTCTAACATCTTTAGACTCGTTTCTATCATTGGTGACCCAAACCTCCATCCTAGTAATTTTGAAGAGGGACAATATATTTGGCATTTCGAGCAAGGCATCTTCATATGCATCTCTATTGTAATGACTTAAGAAGAAGTGTCTGTTTTCGTCATACATATCGGAGGTGACCTCAAATTCTTGAATCTGAGCACCGTCTTCAATTTTGACTTGTTGTCTTCTTGATTTTTTCTGTGATGCTACAGCGGAGACTGCTAAGCGACCAAACTGTAAATCTGTACGGATACCGAACAAACTACTACTCCCTTGTATCAAGGAGCTTTTTAGTGGCATGCTGACATTACCTGCTTCAATTTTCCGAACGATATCGTCTTCAAAGCCGTTGTATTCTAGTTTGATCTGATCATCAAAATCGAAGGTAGCGAGTGTGTTGTAGTTGGTAGAGAGCTGCATTTTGTCTCCGATTTTACCAATGACATCCATTTTGATTGCCATGTCGAAATCGAATCCACCGTTTCTTCTTTGTATTTCGGTAAGTAGCGGGTTGTCGACTTCTTGATAATCTACACCGAAAGTAAGGTCGATACTACCATTGGGTCTGATGTCTACGGTTGTTCCTCCAAACAATCTATCAATCAGTGCGCTTTTAATTTCACCAGCGTAGCGATCAATTGGATCTTTGTCGGCACCGAGTAACCCATCATCTTTTCGTTCTTTGAAGAAGTCGTTTTCTTGTTCTTTGGAGCTCCATTCGAGGTATTCAGAGAGTGTCAGGTAAGTTGGAGGTCGATAATCCATGTCACCGACTTTTTCCTGAATGATGTAATAACCGGATTCAGGATCGTAGGTTACAATTTTTTCGATGGCTGGTGGATCCTTTAAATCAAAGGGATTATTGTTAGTATCGTCTACAAAAGAGCCTTCCCGATCTTCGATGGGAGGGACTGTATCGAAATTAGTTGTGAGATATTCACTTTCAAGAGAGAAATCATCTTCAACATCAAAACCATTATAGCCAAATACCTTATCAGGTATTAAAAAGATCAGCAGTAAGAGTATAAGTATAGTACCTCTACCTTTCATAACTTGTGAGTTTCTAAAGCAGTAAATGTATCCAATAGTCTGGATATCAATTTATTATTAGTTATTTAAAAAATAGTAAAGGTTTAAATCATAAATTAATTTAAGTTAATCAAAAATAAACCACTGCCCCTATAACGAAGATTCTTCTAGTAGTGTTACATAAACTAATTAAGAAGAAAGCTGTTTTAAGGCCAATTTTATTAAAGATTCAGCGGTATTTACCTGTGGGTCTTGGTTCAATACTTTATTTAAAGTTTTTTGAACTACGGATTTCGAGAATCCCAAAGCTTCTAATGCAGATAACGCTTCATATCGGAAAGTATTGTCTTTCATTGCAGTAAAAGTTACATTTCCACCTGAATCTTTCATCATTTTATCCTTCAATTCGACTACCAGGCGCTTTGCTGTTTTAGGTCCGATTCCTTTAATACTGTTGAGCGTATTAATATCTTCGCCTACAATAGCGGCACGAGCTTCTTGAGGAGATATAGAAGATAACAAAATTCGAGCCGTATTTGGTCCGATTCCTGAAACAGAAATCAGTTGGGTGAAAATTATTCGTTCTTCAACATCAAAAAACCCATACAACGTATGGCTGTCTTCCTTCACTATTAAGTGTGTCAGAATTTTAACTGCTTCCAGTTTTTCAATTCTGGTGTATGTGTACAAACTTATATTGATCTGATAACCAATGCCTCCAGCTTCTACAATGATTTGGGTAGGTTTCTTAAAAGTAATCTCACCTTTTACATACGATATCATTCAAATATATTTTACACATAAACCTCACAAAGGTAGTAATATTAATTGGAATAGTGCCTATCAAATATTATATAAAACGTGACGACATACGTAACTCCAACCCGATGTATCCCAGTAACTTACACTATGAATGTATTTTACTTTTTACTTTCATCTAAGGATCAGTACTTTTAAGTTTTATTGGAAATTGTGGAATTGGCACTGCTTACAAATTAGACTAAACACTTGACTGTTAGTTGTCGAAAGTGTTGGGCAAAGGTTATGAGGTGTTGTCTGAACCCAGATGATGCATTAGAAATTGGGTACAACGCTCAAACCTGTGTAGGCAAGATTTTATACTTGACGATATTGATATCGACTGTGTGTAAGCGTTCTTGTGGAACGGTATTTTAGTATTGTATTAGAATTGTTTATAAGGCAGAATTTATAAAGCTTATTGACCCAATCTTGGAATATCTTTTACAAGATGATATTGAAGCGCCATTCCAATACAACCTTTTAATTCCTTAGCTGGAACTGCGTCATTTAAGTCGAAAACGATGGCTCTGTTTTTCTCGTATTTGAACAGATCACCGTAGACTTCTTTCATTGTAACAACCAATTTACTGGTGCATTTAAAATACATTGCATATTGATTGGGCGTCTTTTTTTTGTAGTCAATTCTGATTGTGCTACCCTTTTTAGCGATATAACTTGGTTCACCCCATTTCAGTGTTTCTTCAATTTCAGAGATATGTTCTATTTCACTTGCAGTTTCAATGATTAGATCTCTTAAGTAGTTGATTTTAGGTTGAATATCTTTTGGGTATTCTTGGAACACAGTTTCAACATCTGGGTTTGAATTGACTTTTACATTCATTATAAAGTTTTTCCTTCTTTCTTGAATTCTTTGCTGATGCCGTCTTTAATGTCATCTTGAAAGATTTTCTTTTCGCCACGCATTACCGCCATAATTGCACAATAACGGAGCACGTTGATAATTGCACCACCGGCAAGTTCATGGTCTTTCGAGATTTCCCAAAGATCTACATCATCATCCAATTCGAATTGTTCGAAGGCCCGTTTCCATAGCTTCAACCGTTGTTCGGGTTTAGGCATTGGAAAGAAGATCATCGATTGAAAACGGCGACTAAAGGCATCGTCTATATTCGATCTAAGGTTAGATGCCAAGATCACCACTCCGGGAAAATCCTCTACTCTTTGTAGGAGATAAGCGACCTCCTGATTGGCATATCTATCCTTGGAGTCATTGGTTGCTGATCTTTTACCGAACAAGGCGTCTGCCTCATCGAAAAACAGGATCCAGTTTTTATGTGCCGCTTGGTCGAAGATACCTGCCATGTTTTTTTCCGTTTCACCAATATATTTGGAAACGACTTTAGACAAGTCAATACGGTAAACGTCCATACCTGTTGACTTTCCCAGCAGTGAAGCTGTCAATGACTTACCAGTACCTGGGGGACCGTAAAACAAGGAGCGAAAACCCGGCTTAAGCATTCTAGATAAGCCCCAGTCATACATAATTGTCTTATTGTACTTGAGCCAGGTGTGGATCTCATCTATTTCTACTTTAGTGTGGTTTTCGAGAACCAGATCATCCCAATCGAGGGTCGTTGAAATTTGGGCAGCTGGGAACTCGGAGCTGAATTTTGGTTTGTAGGGTTCACCTGAAGTGAAATAACTGAGATATTCCTTGCCGATATTTAGGACACCGCTAAAAAGTGGTTCCCCATTTCGGTCTTTTTCCATAAAAACCACTTGTTGCTGCTGAAAAAAGTGTTCGGCATCGAAGTAACTCATGATTTGAAACCGTCTGGTCAGGTCATTACCAGTAATGATAAACGCTGCGGTTTCACCAGTAGGCAAAAAACCGCTATGCGCTGTTCCTCTGACGCCACCAAATTCTGAAAACCCACGACCGTATAACTCATTCTTAGTGAAGAAGATATCTAGGAGTTGTGGGCAGATATGCGGACTTAGTGTCAACAACAAAATGATCCGTTCATCGGTATTCATTTGATAGTGCTTGACGACATCAGAGTATATGGACTTACTCTTGGAAAGGTCGGGCGGAAGAACTTCGTAGATACTGGTGTAAGGGGTTTCTTTATTGAAATAGAGTGCGAACCTTGTTTCAAGTATCAAAGCAAACCACTGAAGATCTTTCTGCAGTGCGCTTGCATTATTTGCTAAATTATTGACTGGAGGGTTATTTGTCATAACATTACAATATAAAGTTTTTCGGTAAAACAACCATCGTTATTAAAAAATATTGATAACATAATTTAATTTAATCCTAAATCTCACTGCTTAATAAAGCGTACTTCCCCACTCTGCTCTAAGGCTATAGTCATTCATCCATTGAAATTTAATCAAGTTAAGACCCCAAGGATAACTTTGCATGACCATATCATATCCCGCTTCATTGACATTAAGTACCCAAACTTTACCTTCCAATACAAGGCTACCATTTCTTACCAGGAAGCTGTTTCTAAATCCCTCTACTGAGCTATTTTTGACCATTGGCCATTGCATAATCAACTGTCTAATGAGCTCATCCCCCATTTCTTTTTCTTTGTCGGTTAGCACAATATCATTATCTATTGCAACGCTAAATGGGATACCGCATAAGAGTTTATTGAGTGCGAGCATGTATTCTGGCACCCCCTTATTTTGCCGGGCCACCGTATATTGCAAAAAATGTATAGCCCGGAAGGCGGAAGCCTTATCTTTGAAGTTTTTAAGAGGTGTTGTATACCCCAACATTTTGAAAGCGATTCTCATCAGTGGATACAAGAGGATGAGTCCCGCATTTTCAATATAAATTGGTTCTCCTTTTTTTGCATTTTCTGCTTGTGCATTTGCTTCATCTTCTACCGTTCGTGGTTTGAATTTCCGTTGTGGTTTTCGTTCATATTCCAAGATCAATACCTCGGTTAATTGTTGTAAGGATTCTGTCAGGTTTTCAGGTTTTTTAATTTTAGCCTTGGTAGTGGTTGGTGGATCAGTTTTGCCCATTACCTTTTTGAAAGCAGTATTCAATTGTTCTGCGATCTCCTTAAGTAGGATAGACTGTTCTCTGGCAACATGTTTGAGCATTATTCTATGAGCCTTTCCAACCTCAAATGCTGTCTTTGATGAAATGGCATAAAACAATAGAAACTCTATGATGCTCGGAGTAATCTTACGATTTTTGATTTGTGATGACACCTTTAAAATGACTTGTGCGTACTCATAAAACGACTTATTGACAGGCTGTATCCTAGCAAGTAACCTTAGTAATATTGGACTAGTGAATGTCTTGGCTACTGTTGTTCTCACTTCTTTTCTGGCTAACTGACGGATCAAAATATCTCTTGCAGACAGCGGTTTTTCTGTGATTGCGATTTCAAATAACTTTTCTAGTTGTTGTGCTGTAAAGCTTGCAATTGCAGGAGGTAATGCTCCGATATCAAGAAAATACTCCATCACTTGCAACACTTCCTCGATGGATAATTCCTGTGGTGTCTTAAATGATTTCGACAGTAGAATGTCGTAGGTTGACTGTTCTTTTTCCTTTCCTTCACTTGGCTGCTGGCTGTCCTGAGCACTCTCTTCTCCTTTACTTGGCTGCTGGCTGTCCTGAGCACTCTCTTCTCCTTTACTTGGCTGCTGTTGGCTGTCTTCCTCCTTCGTTGTTGAATTTTCTAGAGGGGTTGCCCCATTTGTCCCTGGTTGAACATTCTGAGAATCGGTTTCTTTTGCTGGAGGCGAGACCAAAACACTGGTCAGGATACTTTCTAGTGGGATAAACCGTGGTTGCCCTTGCCCGATTGCTACGTTTATCTTTTTTAGAATCTCTTTGATCAACTCTTTAACTGGTCGGTCAATCTGCTTGGAGACTACCTTAATCGTTTTTTTGACAAATGATGGCAGATCAAATGCTCGGTCTCCTTTTTCTGAGAGGTAGGTAAAAATGGGAATCCAGGGATCGCTTACTTCAGTAATTTGTTCTAGTGCTAACGCTTGAGTTAGAATAAACCCGATATAATCTGGTTCCAGGACTTCAATAAAATCGCCAATTGTAGTATTATTTAGCTCTTTTTGGAAGAACTGAATCACTTCTATTTTTTTTCTGGAGGTTGCTTGTTTATGGGCTGTTTTCCATACTTTTCTTAGGGCTTCAGGTGATTGCTGAATCACTCGGCTCAAGATCACAGAAAACGAATCAATAGATTCTGGTGCCCACCAAGGCATTTCTACTTCCTTAAATAAGTGAAATAGGATGTCTAAATCCTGTTGTCTGATGGCTTCGGGATTTTCGGAAGGTGGTTCCGCATTCTCTGGTGAATCTGGTCGTTTAGACTTTATTTTTTCCTGCTTTATTTTTTCAATTTCATCTTTATCTTTGCCAAGGATAGGAAGCAGTGTTTCCAGCATTTTCGCTTGTTTTGCTTTGGGTCCTATTTCTGCAATAAATTCTATAAACTCTGCAATTACACCTAGCTCTTCATCTGGGAGAAGCACCTTCAGTCTACTGACGACAACACTCCAGTCTGCCTTCTTTTCTTGCAGCAGTGATTTAAGTTTTAACCCAGAAGCTTGTAAGATTTTAATCAATTCGATTATGAATGCTTTGTTTTTAGGAATCTTACCAGTAGTATCCATAATCGCCGCAACGATACGATTCATTTTCTCCGCTTCTGCTTTAGCAAAATCTTCCAATTGCTTATTATCCTTGATTGCTTCGGTTTCCGAAGTCCCTTTCAACAACAATTCCTTTTCAATACCCGTACGAATTTCAATTTGTTTATCCAGACTTTTAAGGAATGTCTTTTTAAAGAAACTGCCTTTCCGTTCTTTAAAAAGGTATTGCAACACTGATTCTCTAAGGATTTTTCTAAATTTTGATGGGGATAATCCTGCAACTGGAGCCGCTTTATTAAATTGGCGTTCCAAAGCTCTAGTCTCCTTTCCTATATATGAGTATGATCGGGGGACTACAAATTTGATTAATTTATTTACGGTATCCTTACTAAATTGGTGATTGATTCGCTTTAAGACATTTGGCTTTTTACTGACTGTCTCTATTGCTTTTAACAAGCGTGGTGACTTTTCAGCAATTAGATTTTGTAGGATTGCATCGATAGACGTTCCAGTTGTGGGATGACTAGAAGGTAAACGTCCAGTTTCCAGGAAGAACAGAATCAATTCAAGATCAGATTTTGCTACATCTATTTTTTGTAACTTAACGGTTTTGTCCTTATATCTCACCTGCTCTAGCTTAATGATATCTTTGAGCTGTTTTCTCAGTTTGGCTTCGAACTGTTCTTCTACTTGTTTGTCGAAGAATCGGTTGTCGATGATTCCGATGTCTATTTCCAGATATTCAAGAAGGAGGTTTTCTTTCTCATTACTGAATTCTGAGAGCACATTGTCCATAATACGGATCAGTCGGCTATTGAAAACGCGGCTAAAGTTACTTTGTATCTTATCTGCATCTTCTTTTTTATCAACTTCAACCACAAATTCGGTTCGATTGACAATATGCTTTCGGTTGATTTTACTCATTAATGATTACTCCGTCTAATTCAACAGGGTTTTCAAATCCTTTCTAAGTGAATTGAGTTTTTTAGCTACCGTTTTGTCATCTGGATCCTCGTAATTTTTCAACAAATTTAACAAGACGAAAGAAAGATTGTCTAATTTCGGTTGTTGCACTTCTTTGTTAGACTTTTGGCTAAGCCATGCCTGATAAACGGATTCAAACTCTTTCATTTCGTCGATACCAATCCAGTGACATTGAATGTCCAGATGAGCTGGAGCATTCAGTTTCATGATGTTCTCAAAAACGGTTCTTAATTTTTTGTTTTGGAATCGAACTGGCCAAGCAGGAATGACTGCACTTAGTTTTAGCGAATAAGGATCATCCGAAAGCATTGCACCTTCAATTACAGGTTCTTCAGATTGGATATTTCTATTGAGCCCGTTTTTCTCTTTGGTTAACTTTTTAATGAAATTTGCTGTTTCTTTGATCGTTTTTTTCACAGAATTTTCAATCAAGAAACTATCATTAAAGGCAATCAACTTTCCGTTTTTATCTTTCAGGTAAATGATATACCCTTTTCCTTTTTTATCGTAAGAATAGTTCTTTTCAATAGTACCTAGCTCAGTTAATTCCTCTACAAATGTCTTTTTGTCATTCTTTTTATCTGTAAACTTAGACTCGCTTTCTAGCAACTTATTGTTGGTATCGCTTAAATAAAAGGAGAATGTTGGGTTTACAATTGGTCTTAGTAGCACATGTTCTACCAAATGAAACCCTTCACTACTAATATTTGTGTCCTTGATAAATTCTATCAATCTGCTGACTGCTATTTCGCATTCCATTTCCTGGTCTGCTTTGTAGACAATAATTGGTTCTTTTTGACCTGGGAAGATAAATTCTACTTGGAAGCCCTTTGGTTTAGCTTTAACAATATTAAACAAATCTCTGTTTAAACCATTGGCTAGTACTTCTGACATCACCTCTCGATTTAAAGAAGAGAACTTAAAGACTTTAGTCTTCAGTTTTTTCTTTATCGATGTATTCCCGACTTTTGTTTTAGACTCAGAGATTTTAGGATCGTTGGCAATACCTGTGAGTATTCTATTTTGATAATTATTAACATTAAAAATCAAACTAATCCTTTTCTTCAATCCAGATACGTTATCAGATCCCATTGAATACACTGAGGTGTCTAGGCCATTCCCTCTTTTGCTACTCATTTCGACGTAGTTTCTAAGGAATTTCGTCTTGGCTTCTATCACTTGATGTTGAAACTCCTGTCCACTTAATGAAGATGCCTGACGATTCAAAGTACTGTAAGAATCTGTCATAAACTCCTCTCCAAATCTGGCAAGCATATGATCAAGAAACCTATTTCTTCTTTTAAGGAATGGGTCGAATTGTTTGGTCAACTCTTCTAATTTATCCTCAAAGTCTTCCTCTGGTACAGCCAGCAAATCATTGACATTAGAAATGTGGAATAAGTCTTTATGGAAGTAGGTTTTATTAATTTTTTCGTCGAGTGAAAATAAGTTACGCACGTTGACCAGTTGCGCCAGGTAGTTACTCATAATCTGTTCAAAGAACATGAGATATGCCTTGAGTTGTTTGGCTTGTGCTTTCCTTAATGGGGTGGCCCGATCTGGTAATCCAAATTCTCCGATTCCATAGGCTTTAGGAAAACTGTTTTGCGCTGGAAAGAAGTAAAGAATATCTTCTACTTCCTTTTGAGACATTGGCTGATCAAAATTGATATCAAGTGGTCGCAAATACCGTTGTTTGTACTTGGCGATCATCATTTCAAATTCGTATCTAGTAGCGACGATATCGGCAACATAAAGAATTTCATCCTCAATCATTAGATTGACTCCCTTTTCTAAGTTACCATTTTCTTTCAGAACAGCATCAATATCTAGTTCTGGAAACTCATTTTGCGGTAGTTTAACGATTTCTCCTTTGACCTCTTCTCCATCAATAAAAATCTTGAAGTTGGTGACTTTGTTCACGCCTTCCACTTCTGAGATAATCTTAATTAACCTTGATTTGTGGATTGTATTTAGGATATGGATTTCTGAGTTTATAAGATCTTCCCTATTCACGAAACCATGTATTGGTGGTGGTCCGTCAAAAATTTCGTCAAGTGTTTTTCCTTGTTCCAGCAATTCGTCTAGTGTCTCAAATCTTATTTGAGGTGTGAGAGATTCAGATAAGTCATAGACAATTTTTGCAAGGACGGATTCTCCTACTTTATTAGCACTAATACTGATATTGGCAGAGACACTGATCTTTTTAGACTCTAGCAGTTCTATGGTCTCGACGTCTTCACCGAGATTTCTGTTTTTGTTGAGTAGTGCTTTTGTTTGGCTCAACACGTCCTTACGCAAAGCTTCGCGGTCGGATTTGGTGGTATCTCTGTAATCGACTTGCAGTAGAACTTTATAAAGTCCGGTGATTTCTACACCTAGCTTGCTTTGTGTTGTTGGAATAACCCAAGCATTTTGTATAAACCTGATATGATCTATTAACAAGCGACGATAGTCCAGTACGGTTAGTGGTGCGCAAGGGAAAATCTCTTCAGGCGCGTACAGTGCGCTTTTGGTAGTATCAAAGGGTTGACCATTATTAGAGAAAAACAAGTCTTCAACACTGAAATTAGTTTTGTAGCCCAATTCTGAAAGCACATAACACAAATTCTCAAGAATGGTTATTCCCGGATCGTGTTCGTTATAATCAGTCCAGATGTCACCTGAAAGTTTTTGGGCGTTTTCCACACCTTGTTTTTTCAGAAACCTGTAATCCATACTTTTTGGCAAACCCTCATACTTGGGAATGGTAATAGGGTCGTTACTCATAGTCTTATTTGTTTATTTTGACTTCGTTGTCGTTATCGCTATCGTCTAGTTGTCCATTCGCCTGATCATTAATTTTACCAATTAACTCAAAGACTTTAGAAAAGGGCTGGTCACCAAGAGCTTCAAAAATAATATTAATCTCGTCAACCGTTAATTTTAGGTGAATCTCCTTCATTTTGTAAGCATTATGACAATGTTCAACTAAATGCTAAAATTACTAAGGTAAACTCAGAATATTAAACAAATGTAGCATTTTTTAATGGATGACGTAATTTTATGCCGTAAACCCTGATTCTCAGACAATTTATTATAATTTTCTTATTATTATCTAGAACCTATTCTAGTAAATTTTACTTTTTCACCAATTTTGATGAAGAATCGAATTGATCTTTCTATAAAATTAAACGACTTATACATGGCAATTGTAAAATAATGTGAGTACTTTTGTGGAGAAAGTTGTATTCGAAATTAATTAAATAGACAAAAATTAGACTATTTGTTTGAATTTGATTATAATATTAGTTAATCAATAAATTTTAGAATGGCAGATAGTTTTAACAAAAAAGAAAGAGAAAAGAAAAGAAGAAAAAGAAAACAGGATAAAAGGGAAAAGAAAGCAGCATTGAAGCTAGAAGGTGTAAAACCTCAAGAATTTATGTATTTGGATGAAAATGGGAACTTATCCCCTACCCCACCAGACCTATCTAAAAAGGTTGAGTTCAAGCTTGAAAATATCAGAATTAGTACTCCTAAGAGCTCTGAGTTGGAGGAAGAAGACACTAACAAAACTGGTGTAGTCAAATTTTACAATAGTGAGAAGAGATTTGGTTTTATCAAAGAATCCATTTCAGGAACAGACTTTTTTGTTCATGAGGAAAATCTGATTGATAAAATTTCTGAAAAAGATAAAGTAGAATTTGAAATCGGAACTGGGCCTAAAGGATTGGTTGCTATCAATGTAAGAATTGCGAAAAAGAAAGCACCAGCACCTCCAAAACCTGCGGTGAAACCAGAAGCGAAAGCAGCGGAAACTAAATCAGAGGATCCCAAATCGGAAGAATCTAAGAAGGAAGAACCTAAAAAGTAGGAGTAACGTCTTCAGCATTTGGCTCTAACATATAGTGTTGTTTACTAAATACTTGTTATTCATTAGTGATACTAGGTCATTGCTTACGGCAAAATCAGCGCTTGGGATTTAATTTCTACGAGTTTATCTGCATACGCAATTTAAATGCCGAAACCAACATCAAAAACAGCACTTATAGAGACTAGTCAGCATAACTATAAGGTGCTGATGTCCCTAGTTAATTCCTATTCAGATAATGAAGCCAATAAGGAATTTCCAGAAGGGCCAATGTTCCGCAATATCAGGGATGTTCTAGCACATCTTCATCATTGGCACTTGATGTTATTAGAGTGGTATCGTGTTGGTACGAAAGGCGAAAAACCAGATATGCCTGCAAAAGGATACACTTGGAAAACATTGCCTGAATTGAACCGAAAAATCTGGGAATCTTATCTTGAGGTAGATTTAAATACTGTAAAGGAATCTCTGAGTAGTTCCTATTCTAAAGTACAAGATCTGATCAATGCGCATAGTGAAACCGAATTGTTCCAAAAGAAGAGATATCAGTGGACTGGATCTACTTCGTTAGGTGCTTATTTAATTTCCAACACTTGTAGTCATTATCAATGGGCGATTAAGCGCATTAAAAAATCAAAGAAATAAGTTAGAAGGTCAATCTATGGATTGCAATTGCTTATGCTATTAGAAGATTTTAGAAAATAGTGCTTAAAGTAATAAGGATTAAACCATTTAGAAAAGCAACGGTCAAAGTTAAGGATTGGTATTATCGCTGATGGTTTTTTCCTTTATGGTAGAAAATGTAGTGCTACTGGCACTTATCCAAATTGTTCATTATTCAAATAAGTTAGAAGGTCAATCTATGGATTGCAATTGCTTATGCTATTAGAAGATTTTAGAAAATAGTGCTTAAAGTAATAAGGATTAAACCATTTAGAAAAGCAACGGTCAAAGTTAAGGATTGGTGTTATCGCTGATGGTTTTTTCCTTTATGGTAGAAAATGTAGTGCTACTGGCACTTATCCAAATTGTTCATTATCCATTGGTTCATTCAATCACTTTTTCTTGATCCGAATTGGTGGGCGGACAGTGATATTAGGAATTGGCGAGGTCGTGCCTCCTGTATTTTGAGTTGGCATTCCTCCTTGATTGCCAACAGGTGTAACTGGCATATGTTGCGCACGTCTCCTAGTGTTAATTGGATAAGAATCTAGCTCGTACTCCTTGTCCCAAAGCTTTTTGACACGATAGAAAATGCGTTTAGGTTTATCATCTACCAATCCATAATGGGTTCTACTTTTAATCATGAGATCATACAACTCAGGTCCCTCCTCGTCATCAGTATTGAGTATCCAGCGAAAGGTGATCTTGTTGAAAAACCTGCCCCAGAGCCATTTACTTCCAGCCTGAGCCATTTTTATTTGTCTTCTTGTCCCTTTGACTCCTTTAGAAATGAGTATAATGCCGTGTGTGATCGCGAATCGCTTGCCGTCATCGTCGTTGATGTGCGCAATGATTTCGAAGGCTCTACAGCCGTCCTGACGGGTTAAAATAGGATGCCATTCACCATCGGCATCGGCATGACCTCTTGCAAATGTTCCGACGACACCTTCCATAGCGACAAGACCAGCCACATCGACTGTATAATTGGGATCTGTTTTATCGACACCGATATTACCGCCAGATTTTAGAAAGACGCGACTCAAACCTGCTCCTTCATTAATGGTAAGGCCCTCTTGATTATCCATATTTAGACCAACGGACCAAGAAGGAGAATCTTTCATTCGCTCGTAGAACGACAATAATTTTTTGGAAGAACCGGTAAGGGTTAGTTTTAAACCGTCCTGTTCATTTTTTTCTAAACCATCATCCTTAAGATTAACGGTAGATTCAATTAAAGCTTTGTAGGCTTCTAGGCCAATATTATTCTTAAAGCGAGTCTTTAATCCGTCTCTACCGAGAATTGGCATATAATAATGGTTTTAGTGTGCTAAACAGTAATTTCTACATTATAGTCATACTTGCCCTTATCTGGGTCAATTATTGACTTTGGTTTAATTCTACGTGTAATTTTAATAAAACTTTCTGTAATATCCAGTTTATTTTGGAATCTTACTGGTCTTTCTACCGGAATTGCCTCTTCTTCGCGCTCTTCATCAATAATTGAGATGACATGATCCTCATCAGGAATAATGACCGCCCACGGCTCTGCCTGAATGGCGTAAGGCTTTTGTTTGGCCACTCTTGGATCTCCTGAATCCATAAATTCGTAGAATCCGTCTGTATTGAGGAAAAAGTGAAGAATTGAGAATTTTGTTACAAACTTGACGTAAGACAATCCTTTTAGGAAGTTCAACACCACGTCTTCGTTCTGACTTCCTCCGATATTTAGGCTTACCTCGCTGTTGTACAACCAAGGGCAAATAAAGGTTTTGAGATCGTTTTTCATCCGCTGAATCGATTGTCCATTGTTACTTCCTTCTATGAATTTGACATTACAGATAACTCGAATGTATTCATAGTCGGGATTTCGAACGCTTAGCTTGACGAAAGGTGAAATCTGTTGCTCTACGTATTTGCTGATCGTATTAAGTGTTTTATAGTTGACCTTAGGTCTAGTTTCTTCTGTAGAATCACTCTTTCTTGGAATAACGACTAAAGTAATTCCTCCTTTATCAATTTCATTAGGATTACTAAGATGGCTCAAGCATTTTACTTGAAAGATTGTGTGGAACTTTGCTAATACTATTCGCTCATAGTCCCAATGTGTGATGGCTCTTCCTTTGTGTCGTAACCGTTCACTCACTCTTCTGTAGTACTCTTTATTGCTTTCTCCAGCTAATCCTCCAAAGGACGGAAATGGTTGGACCACTTGTCTGATTTCTGGAATGCGGTTGTTCAAATTACTAATACAGAATCCGCCTAATGGTTTACGCAACCAGTCTTCGTCTCCATCATCTTCCCATTCCGCAATAACTGCTTGTGTTCTTATTTCTACAGCATGGCACAACAACTCTGTGTCTCCATCTACTGAAATTCGCAACCAATGCAAATGATTAGGTAGAATCGTGTTTTTCTTGTTGATCTCTCGAGGGATCATCAATTCAACGATACCTGTTCTAGTAAATTCATCGGTTGTATCCTGTAGATGATATTCTTCTTTAAACGGGATCCATTCGTTGTCTGCCAAGAAACTCCATTCTACCTCTGGCATTCTCTTTTTACTGTACCCACGAGCCTTATTTGCTGTCAATTGAAACAGAATAGATAACGCTTCAGGCGGCTGTAAATCGGTTAACCCTATATACAAATAACCTTCCTCGCCATATTGTGGAACCAGATGGAACTTACCACGTCTTAGTTCCCCCTTAGAGTATACTACCTGAGTGCCAAATGGGTGCAAGTGGAAGAATTGCTCATTCTCATCTGCTCCCATATTAATTTGGGCAGATGCCGAGTAAGACATTGTCATCTGATTGATTACTGGTGTATATGGTGGATTAGGGATTTCAATTTCCTCTTCTTCGTCTTCGTCTGCTTTTGCTTTTTCAGTGACAGCTTCTGTAAAGAGTTTTTGATAGACGTGGTGGCCAAACACATGATCTGGCCCGCTCAATTCTATTTTCAAGAAACCAATTTGAGTTTCATTGTCAAACTCACCTACTTCCTCCAAATGTGGATCAGGAATAAGTTGTAATTTTCTGATGGTTGTCTCGTCGACAGTAACATCACTAATATTTTCATCTGCTTCATTCTCGCTAGACTGGAAAAGAAGGTACTCTAGTCCGTCTTCATCACCTTTAAGGGGCGAGTACCGACCGTCAGACAACGCACTCAATTGCACAGTAAAGATGTCCTTTAACAACTCATCTTCTAATCCCTCATATCCTTTATAATACTCTTCAAAGTCAGGCAGATTTTGCCATTCAATATCCACTTTGAAATTGTTAATTTCTTTTCTAAATAATTCAGCATTACCAATAAGCAAATAAGATCCAACTTGTGGTAAGGGCCCAAACGGTTGAAAAGGTTGCTTGCCGTCTAGTTTTCCAATATCATTATATAATTCCAAGCGTTTAACGCCTGAAACGTTTACATCAATTTCGATGGATTCAATTTCCAGATCTTTTAGGAACGAATATAAATACGGTTCAATAGTATTATTGATTTCAATCTTCAGCACCGGATTTCTGGTGATCAGATTCTCCTTGATAACTTCTTGATTAAATGCTACAATCTCAGGACTGAATGTTGGTACTACAAATTCAAGAAATAAGGCATTAAATCGGTTACCAGCATCTTCTGGAATACTAATTTTAATAGTACTGGAGTCGATAGGGAACCAACCTTCTTCACCGGAGGCGAAAATGCTGATATTCTTAAGATTTTTTTCTCTGTTGAAAACTGTATTAATGACTTCGTTAAAACTTAAGGCTCTGTTTTTGGCAATTTCTCGAACCAGTCTTTCGTAAATCTTAGAACTATTGGGATTAAAATTTAGTTTGAGCGAGATCACTCTTTTGCCTTCATTAAGAAAAAGGATTGGGGATGTAATCGCAAAACCGAATGTCCCAATACTCATTGTTTTTACACCTGCTGGTCTGTTGGACTGTTCTTCTCCAAACATGGGCCATTCCACATTATGATCATCAAACTCAAGGCCGTTTCCATCTTTAGAATTGGCAAATTCTGCAGCATATACATTAGTAACTAGTTTGTATGAACTCAGTGTTTCTTGATATTTACTAATAAAAACCGTTTTAAGTGCTTCAATCTGTGTTTTATTGACTAGAAGATTTCGGGTAGTTTTGTAGATGATATCAAGTCCTAAATCATTCTTTCCGGCTGTCAGCTCAGTTCCTTCTTCAACAAGGAATTCATTTACATGAGTTGCCAAATCAAAGCATACATGAACTTTATCAGATACACTATCTAATTTTTTCTGTTGTAAGATGTTCTGATAATACATATTCAAATACCGTTCAGAAACGTTATTGATATCATCTTGCAGAAATCTGAATAATTTTAGAAAAGTAATCAGCAAAGCCATATCTGGTTGGTGATCTTCCTTTTCGTCTATAGATCGTTCGAAGTATTTTCCAAAGTTGAAGACTACATACCCTAGTACGTTGTAGAATTCGCGGTACAGGATTCTTAGTTTCTTAAGTGCGTTATTAATTCGCTCGTTCTTGCTACTACCTTTGAAGATATCTGCGGTTTCTACTCGTTGGATACCCCATATCTTATCAAACTCATGGTAGGGTAAGCTGAGGTTAATGCCAAGGGAGCGGTCCTGATTGGCGCTTTCGTCATAAGCTCTCAACTCTTGGTACTTAGAGCTGAGTTTAAGTGTAATGATATTACTTAGTTCGTTTTTGACTTCTTCCTCAAGTAAATTATTGGAAATACTAATTTCACTTACTAGATTGAACCATCTGTTAAATTGCTTTGCTATGGAATGAATTTGACCATACAACGCCCTAAGGTGTTCTGCCTTTTTCTCTGTTTCATAAGCATTCAGAATAGAATGTACGAGGTGATTGTGTTGATTTTCAATTTGTTCTAGATCAACACTAACGATATCCGCTAGAATAATGCTAATATCCTTTACGAAAAAGGGTTCCCAACTTCCGCTTATTTCGTTTTTATTGTCATAATGTCTAAGTAATCTTGAATATTTAGACACAAAAGCCAGTAAATTATATAGCTCGAATTCATGAATTCGAGCATAATTGGGTAATAATTTTTTTGTGAGTCTACTTTCTTGGCTTGTTCCATTACCATAAAATGGAATTTGATTATGGTAAACGTTAGTTCCTTTAGGCATTTAGTAATTTTCTTTTATACCTCCACCACATTAGTTCCTTCTACTTTATAGAATGGGAAGACAACGTTGTCTCTAATATTAACTTTTCTGATCACATAGTGTAGTGTAATGTTTATCAATCCTTCTATTTCGTTATTAGTCTCTACTTCGACATCTTCCAAAGTGACTCTGGATTCGTGCAATAGTACAGCGTCTGCAATAACGTCTTTGATCAGAAATCTAGTGGATTGGTCAATATCCTGAAACATGACTTTCCTTAAGTCACATCCATATTCGGGATTAGTTATTCGTTCTCCTGGGTAGGTAGACATCAGCAATTGAAGGCTTTGCTTGATATCCTCTTCATCAGAAACCATTTGCACGCTTTTAGACCCAATTTCGAATGTTGGGGGAAAGCTCCATCCTGTTCCAAGAAATGACTTCAACTCTTTCATTATAATAGTTTTGGCGGTTTTTATTCAATTAATTGATCTTAACAATTCCTCCTTTCACTTCTGTCATACCAGTACCGTTCAACTTTGCCATTGCCCCTTTTGCTTCAAACTGAGCATTTGCTTTGATGTTGACATTAGTACCTTCTAACTTCGCAGTAGCTCTTGTCTTTGCTTCAAGGTTATTTACAGCATCAAGTACGATTTTACCTTTTGCTTTAATAGTAATATCCTTAGGAGAATCTAACAGAATGCCACTGGTAGTCATTTCAATTTTGTTGTTGTTTTGATCTTTTATTTTGATTGATTTTCCAGCATCACTGATAATAACAGTATTACCTGCTGGAGTTTCAATTGTAATTTCTTTCTTTTGATCCTGGAATTCTATCTTCAGTTGATTTTTAGTAACGATTCCTTTGAAAGTATTGGGTTGGTCAGGGTCGTATGACGCTACATTTTTTTTACTGTGAAGTGAGCCCAAAATAATAGGATATCGTGGATCATTTCCGAGAAACCCAAGTACGACTTCATCACCGACTTCAGGCATAAAGAATATACCTGCATCTTTAGTTGCATAGGGTGAAGAAAAACGTGCCCAAACACCGTCTCCACTTTCAGCGATTACAGGGATATCTACGAGTACTCTCATGTCTCCATCAGGATCTGCGTGGATCTTTTTAACAACACCGTTGCACAATCCTTCAACACCTGGGATACCGCCAGTACTTGATTTAATATCTGATTTAGATTCTGAAAAACTTTCAGCGTCGACACCAATGCCAACTTCCGTAGTCCATTCTCCTGCTCTTATATTGTGAGTTACTTTAGACACAAAGGCATCGCCATTCATGTTTTCACCCATTCCGTTTACATTAACAACAGTGTTAGGGAGCGCCTCGTGATTTCCTTGAAAGGCGATATTCCCACGTACACTGGAGAGTCGGGATCTAAGCAATTTCGCGTTAGCCCATGACTTCATGTATTCTTTGTCCAGGGGTGTAGTAGTGTGCAGTTCAAAAGTGTCGTCAGGAATAGCCTCAGACATCTTTTTTCCAGTAAGCTTACCGAAAGAGTATTTTATTTTTGATTCATCAGATGTTACTTCAACAACTTTCTGTTGTGTCATATCCCAAGCGGTGCATTTTACTTGAGAGAGTTGCTTTTTAGAATCAAGTTTTAAGTTGACTTTTCTCATGTCGTGTCCATGAGTCAACTTTATTTTTGGGTTTTTAAGTTCTGGTTTTTTAACGATGATTTTACCATTATCTACGACAACAATTTTGCCGTTGATTTCAGCTCGTGTAATGATAAAGTCCCAATCTGAAGAACTGTACTGCACCACTTTTTTATGGTTGATGCTAGTTGATTCGATGTCCTTTGAAATGCCAGAATAGTTACCAATAATTTTATTGATAATATCACTATCTGTCATATTTTCGAAATATTCGTTCTTTTTCTTTTGAGCGAGTGCTGCTGTTTTATCAATACACTCTATAGTCAATTCCGATGAATGTGATTCCTTGATTTTGGTGCCATGAGTTACAATCACGCCTTCAAAGACAGTTTCCATTTTTTGGTGATATCCTGCGGCTATTCGAACTTCAGTTCCAGGCTCGTAGCCTTCTTTTTCAGAAATTTCGAATTCCTCTTTAGAAGGATCACCATCTATAATAACTATCTTTGCGGTAGGAATTTTATTGACTTCTCTAGTGATTTCTGCTGAGAGCAATTCTTTTTCCTCAGACATTTCTTTGCCACCAAAAAAAATGGCGTACGTAACTAAATCGGTATCCTTATGTCTGGGCGTTTTGGCCATTTCTCTACTTTGCTAGGGGTGGAAAATATAATCTAGATCCGACTTCAAGATTTCTGAAGTTCACTAATCCGTTAATCTTTGCTACTTGTTGGAAATAATCGATTTCCCCATAAATGTCTTTACACATTAGAGGAAGGGTATCACCGATTCTCACTGTTTTGACGTGAGTCATATCTGGTGATTGTTTGAATGCTTGACTTTCTCTTTTCGCAGGATTAATAAATCCGATAAAAGAAAGGGAAACTTTAGCCCTTAGAGGAGTCCCGTCTCTTTTGAATAAGGTATAAGTTGTTGAAATACTTTTCAGTGTACAGTTGAAAGTAAAACTTCCCCAGGATAACTTTGTATAATTTGGTCTGTGGCTACCACCTACATAGTCATATACTGTTTTGTGTAATTTCCTTATTCGAGCCGCTACATCTTCTTTCTTATCATTAGTTGCGATGCCAGTGCCGTCGAAATATAGATCGAAGGAAACCTGATCATCTTCATACCCGTTAAATTTAGGGCTATTTCCCGCAGTATTGGTTCCATTATCTTCATTATTATAGGAAATACCACGTGTGATTTGAACTTGTTCGGGGTTGATTGAGGCATCAAATGTAGAATTGACAGAGCCAAAACTACTATCTGAACAACCTTGTATCTTTAATTTTGCCATGATTTATTTTAAAATTATCTTGACTTTAAATCTTCCAAATACTCTTTCATTCTATCCATACAATCATCAATGATCTCTCTTTTCAACTGTTTGGCGTCTTTGGATTGGAAAATACTTTTTGATTCTCTTGGGGTAATTTCTTGTTTGACTACAGCTTTGATGACCAATTCTCTGATTTCTATAGCCATTATTCAAAAGTAAATGATTGGTATGCGAATTCAAGTGATTCGATAGCAAATTCACTATTTTGAGAATTTAAGTTTGACATACTCCATTTTACGGGGTACGCATTAACTACATTCCATGCCATTGCTTTATTTCCTCTCTCATCAAGTAGTTCAACCAGAATTTTCTTTCGTTTTACAGTTCCTTCAAAAGCATCTGTAAGAGAACTATTGAACCAATTGACTAACGAGTTATCTCGACTGATATAACCTCTTTTTAAGACTAGGTTATTATATTTGACTGCTTTGGGAAGTCGGTGTTTAAAAGCATTTTCACCACCTTCGGTGATTTCTTCTACTTCAATTTCTGCTTCCAGTCCAGAAACTTCCTGAAAACTGAGTTGGTTTCCGTCAATGAAAACCTTGAAATAAAAAGATGACTGTGGAATTTTAATCACGTTATTGAAATATTAGAGTTATTAAAGGGTATAAATTGGAGGTACTGATAAACAGTACCTCCTTTATCTATAAGATAAGATATTCTAACCTTGTAATGTAAGTTCAATATCCTCACAAACTACAGAGAAAGTCTCAATAGCGATCTCACTTGTTTGAGAATCTAGTGTTGGAGCAGTCATTTTAGTAGGAATAGCGTTAGTGATATTCCAAGTCATAACTGTATCACCTTCTTCATCAAGAAGCTCAACTAAGATGTCGAATCTTCCTTCTTCAGTCATGTAATACTCCTTCTCATTCATTCTATTGAACATCTCAAGAAGACGATCATCGTCAGCAAAGATACCTTTAGAGAATGTGATCTCAGGTGTTTTAAGAAGACCTAATCTTTTTGTTGTTATAAAAACTTCGCTGTCGCCATTACGGTATTCCATAATATCCGCTTCTTTGAAGTTTAATCCTTCAACCTTTGAAAAGCTAATTTGCTCTCCGTCCAAAGTTGCTCGAAAGTGGAAGCTAGCTGCTGCCCACTGTCCTTGAAAATCTGACATAATTATTTAGATTTTAAAGTTTTTTAAATTAATTTGATGATAATTTGGGATCAGAAATATCCCGTTAGCCGGATAAACCGGATAAAAAATACTAGTTAGCAGAAGCGTCTTCTTCTCCACCTTCTTCTTCACCGCCTGCAGCAGCTTCTTGCAATTTCTGCTCGAAGTTGATGACGATAAATTCAGCTGGACGAGATACAGCTACTCTAACTGAAATTCTCATAACGCCTTCAAGAATATCTTGAGGAGTCATAGTATTTCCTAGACCAACGTTTACATCATAAGCCTCACTTGGAGAAGTACCAGAAAGAGATCCAGCTTTCCAAACGTTTGTTAAGAAATTGTCGATAGAAGTCTTAACCTTAATCCAAGTTTGAGAATCATTCTGTTCGAAAACAAATGCTTCAACTGAATTTTTGATAGATTCTTCAATCATCATTACAGTACGTCTAACAGAGATATATCTCCAGTCATCAGAGTTTCCGTCAAGAGTACGAGCACCCCAAACTAAAACACCTTTACCCATGAATCCACGGATAGCGTTAACTGACTTACCGTTTAATGGTACATTAAGATCTTCTTGATCATCACTTGTAATATCAATACAAGGAGAAACTACAGAAGAAAGGCTAACGTTAGCAGGTGCTTTGTGAACACCAACCATGTTGTCAACTAAAGAATAAACACCAGCAATTGCTCCAGAAGGAGGAAGGATGTTTACTTGTCTTCTAACTTCTTTAAGAATGTTCTTGAATGTTGGGCTGATTGTTTTAAGCGTTTGGCTTAAAGTAACCATATCAACAGAATCATCCTTAAGTTTTTCGATCTCAGCCTTAACTGCATCGAATTTTTTCTTCATTTTCGCATCAACAGCTTTAGCAGCAGGAGCAGCAGGCTTCTTAGCCTTAGGATCCATTGGTTTAGCAGCTTCAGGAGTAGAAGAACCACCTAAGTAGAAATTCTCAGCTTCCGTGATTAGAACTTTAATCAAACCATCAATGTTACTGATGTTTCTGAAGTTAATTTCGCTAGTACTTGTAACGGTAGTATTAACCCATGGGTAATATCCAGCTCCGAAAGCAAGAGAGTTAGCGCCAGTTCCGTTACGGAAGTTGTCAATTACATCGTTCTTGTCATAAGTACGATCTTTGTGACCATCATGTACATCAAGAATTGCAAATCTGTTACGCATATCAGCACCACAATGCTTTAACACATCCTGGTATAATCCGTAACATTCTTCTCTGTTAAGAAGTACTGCATCAGGAACTACTACCATTGTAGGCTCTTGGTAACGAAGCAAGTTAGTTACACCTTTCTTAAGGTCATTTGCTTTGATTTCGCTACCATAAGTACCTGCACAAGAAATGTAGCAAGATCCACCACCATTTGCATAGAACAACCGAATACTGTTGTACATATTGTACTGAGTATCTTTGTTTGCAGTAAGTGTAAATCCAAGTTCTTGATTTTCTTTAATCTTGAAAGTAGTTTTACTTGCTTTACCAAACAATTTTACGTACTCAGCTAATGAGTTAATTCTTACAGTTTTTCCTACTAAAGAAACTCTGTCTCTAACTGCATTTTCTGTGTAACCAATAAAAGCTGGCACAGCTGTTGGTACTGGTCGTACCGAACTCGAAAAGGCATTCTTCTCAACGAGATAAACACCTGGTGTCGTTAATTTATTCATAATTTGAAATTAATGATTAAATATTAAGTAAAAAAATTTATGTCTTATTACAATTAAATATACAAAAATTTAGATGTAAACAAAAATTTCTGAGAAAACTTTTTTAGTTTTTCTGTCGGGTTTAATTAAATTAATTCCCGCTGCTGGCAAATTGATAGTAAAAATATTCCCTTTACCCTCAGGATTCTTGCTCAATTCCAATCTAAATTTATTTTGTTGACTTTCATTAAACGCTATTGGTTGCTTAGAAACCATCTGTATCACCTCCATTCCATTATCTAAGGTTATCTTTTCTGCCTTAGAAAATTCCACGTCTCCTTCCTTACTAACGATTTTATGGTGTCTATATTTTATTTGACTGTTTTTATCTACAACATAATATTTCCAATAGGTGCTTCTTGATTCAAATAACACCGCAAAGTCTTGGGAGATAACATTATTTTTATTAAACAAGCAGAAGTCTTTTTTTACTTTTTTATCTAAAAATAAGTCAATCACACCAAAACACTTCAATTTTGTTTCTTCTGTTGCATAAAATTTAAAGTCCTTCACACCACCTTTGGGTGCATTTAGCACATATTTCCCTCCAGGATAGCCTCTCAAATCAATTTTATGTTGTGTAATTGCGATATCATCTGTATGTGTGTTAACTCTAGCTTTTTTTAGTTTAATTTTTTCCTTGAAACAATTAGTGATTTCAAGATCACTAAATTTAACGGGTTTGGTAAAAGTGAAGTTAAACAACTTAGGCATCATAAATAACTGACTATCATCACTAACATTTACATCATCACCTTTATGCAATAATTTGCCTTTGTCTTTTGATAAACTTCCATTAGCATTACTAAAATAGTAGATAGCTTCACTATCAAGGAAGGGAAGGTTAGAAAAATTGATGAATTTGTTATTCCCATTTTTTACTATGAAGGATAACTTAGCATCAAGAACCTCATCATTATCTGTAAGTAACATAGCAGTTGTGCCTTCTCGATGAAGAATTTTGAATCCACTTTTATTTGTTTTAAAAAGCATTCTATAATTCTTCATAAATTCTAAGGTTTCCTGTGTAGGTATTACCTCAAAATCAGCACATCCTTTGTCCTTATAATAATTATGTTGAAATTGGAAACTAGCCAATACTCCCCAATGGGAGTTTACATCAAGTTTAATCTTACTAAATCCCATCATTAGATCGTAATGCCTTCAATAGTTGGAATATCATCAATAATGTTGCCTTCATCCATATCAAGTGTACGTACTTTGTAGATGACAGAAGGGATATATTTAGCCCCGATTGTTCCCCAAAGATTACTTAATTCTCTGAAGTCAATGTTGAAAACGTCCCAACGTGTTTTACTAATATGATCATCCAATTCTGGAGCAGTGCTACTATCCCATATTGGATTAGCTTGAAAAAAGCCAACAGTTCCAGAAATAAATTTTAGCGCTTCTGCGTAATTGGTTTGTTCAAAGTAGGCCCCAAATAGCACATATAAGTTGATATGGACTGGAGCGGGTCCTTCTATGCCACCACTATAAGCTAAATTTGTACCATCTCTTTCTATGTTAATTAGAGAGATGACAATTTTATTTGGTTCTTGGATGGCGAGTGTGCCGTCCTGTTCGACCAAGTTTCCAAGCACGACTTTATCTTCGTTTGTTCCAAAGCGCGCCTGAAAAAATTCGTTTAGTTCTCCCGCAACAACGGGAAGCAATTCGTGAATCATTTTATAATCTTGAAAGTATTAAAGATAGTTTAGAATTACTCTACCATCTACCACAATATAATAAAAAAACTAAATGAATGAAAGCTAAGTCATTAGTTTTTCTTGTTTTCCCAGCCAATTTTTCAAAAACAGTGCTAGGAGCCGCATTAGATATATACCAATAAAGCTAATTAGAAATCCCAATATATATAGGCTCGTGTCTCTATCAGCCTCTACCGGTGCAATTAAGAATACAAATATAAACATAAAGGTAAGTGTACTCACTACCATATATTTAATCTTTTTGACTTCGCTTAATGCGTATGGTTTTATTTTACCAATCCATTTTTTAATGAACTTCATATGTTGTTCTAAATAGTAATCTTATACATAATAAAGTTGTTACATTTCTACATCCATCTTCGTGCGGAAGTAAAATATTTTCTACCTGCGGGGAATATCATAAATATAATGATAACGATCACCATTATCCTCATTTCTTTTAACAATCCTCGTGGTAGTAAGTAGGCAAATACTACAATTCCAAGCAAGATGACAATAGCCCCAATAATATAATAAACTAAAAAACTTCGTCTACGGTTAAGAAAGTTTCTTACTTGCCAATATCGGATAATTGAGTATAAAAGTCCAGCAAGTAAGAATAATAATAGATAAGTGGCTATTGTTGGCATCATAACTACCTGAGGAACAGCGAATACAGAGGCTAAGGACTGCCACATTTTTTTATCTCTATATTTGTTGTATCCCAATGCATTGAGTCCAACTCCAGCGAGGTGCAAACTATCTACCCAAGCGTATTTCTTATGCATTGACACTTTATCATCGTAATAGTAGGTAACATTCTTTTCTATATCTAAAAAATACGAGTATGAAGTATCCTTTGGGTATGCTGCTGGCCCTTTCTTAATCATTTCCCGATAGGGCAGCAAAGGTGTTTTGTAAGGGGTGGCCTTCTCTTTTGGATTTGTACTATTGTACCAGGCGGTCCCCATGAGAGGAAACTCAGGCACTATGTGTTTTCTAACCAACCCAGCCTTAGTATAATAGTCTACCAAACTATCTAGCGAGACTTTCTCAGGAGATGAGATGGGTGCATATGCTCCTGCTTCTATTTTCCGATCATTGTCATAAGCTTTAAGTACGAACAAATCAACAATATTTTCCAGTTCTTCAATCGTCTCTTCAGAAAAAAGTTGTTCCCTTTCACTGGATGGTAACCTAAGGTAGATGAAATAACCCTCTCCTAGTCGTTCTACCCCTTTCTTTTGAACCAGTTTGACAAATTCGACGTACTTACTGATTGATATTTGTGGTATGTTTTGAAAATCAAGAAAAATTCCGTCACAGTTTAGCGTATCAATCATGTTGTTGACCTGTTCCAGCAGATTGCCTTGTGTCTCTACGTTTGCCAAAAATTTATCATAGTTTTTAGTTTGGTCCAACAAGTCCTTTCCAAAATCACCGTAGTGCGACACAGAGTAGAGTGTTATCAATTCATCGTTTTTCTCAATTGCCATTTTTATAATACCCTCATTTAGGGCGGCGTCTCTATGCTTTATGTTCCTGGCATTTCCGTTTAATGGATTTACATCATACCCTCCTACGATTAATGTGGACAACAGGTTGTAGTAGTGTGAGTTGTATGGCTCATTATCTTCTAGTAGAGTCCAAGCGGGTTCAAACCCAACAACTATGTATTCTTTTTTTATCTGGAGATCCCCCAGTTTATTGCTGGAGCTAGCCCGAAACCATTTTCTCACTACTTTTCGCAGTGCTCGCCGACCTCTGTTTTTGCCTTTTGAAGCCAACCGTTTCCCTACTTTCCCGAAGTTGAGACCTCCTCCGCCTCCGCTGCCGCCACCGTCAAGCTCGCAGGAATACAAACCCGTCAATCCTACAAGAAGGAGGGCGACAAGGCAATATTTGAGGTAGTGACTTATTGGCTGCATTGATTAAACTAGTATTTATATTTGTTGCTTAACGAGATTATACACTTCAAATCGGAAGTACACATCTAACGGGGACACTTTATTTTCATTGCAAAGGCATATGTAAGGCTCATCATCTTCTAGCATTGCGGTATTACCATAATCGGTAACTGCATTTCGCTTGGCCCAACCTGGTCGGATGGGTTTATACTTTTCCCCTCTTTCAAACTTTTCTTTATTGAGTTCATTTACAATGGCGTATTCAACGAATTCCCCTGCATTTGAGAGTTTTATTTCTATTTCGCTAAATCCTGGATGTTTCACTTTCTTATTAACATTTTCAGTGACTATTGAAGCATAATGTTCTATTAATGAAAGTGTACCAGAACCTGTTCTTTTAAGGGTTTTTTCTTGTGTCTTTTTATAGATTTCATTAGACTCTTCACTGACACCAATCCAGTAGGCCCAATACAATCCTTTTTCGCTAAACTGTATCTTTTTGCAGAATCTATTTTTCCCAGTTAAATCTAATTTTGGTGCTACCATTGACCTTACTTCCTCTTCTGAAGAACTGCCAACGAATTCCGGTTTATTTTTGAAGGTTTTCTTATTCATTTCCTCCATTGACTTCTGAAGCTCTGACAATGCTTTTGCCATGATTGCAGAGTTATCACTACTTCCTTTCCCCATTTCTGAAAGTATTGCAGTCATGGGATCAACCTCAGCTCCTTCGCCATCAGTGCCATCTCCATTTCCTGTGCTACCATCTCCTGCGAGACCACCTACTCCTCCATTTGCGTTGGGTGATATATAAGGATACCGTTTTATAGTCAAGTCAATGAATCGTTTATTTCCTTTTCTGAAATTAAGGAATCCTTTCGGGTCATCAGGGACCTCAAGACTGTACAAGAGTTTCCATGTTTCAGTATTTTCTGCTACGAGAGGTTCCGCTTGTGGCATATTAAAAGTCCGCCCGTCACTCAATCGTTGAAATTTGATCGTAAGGGCTGAGGAAGTGGTTGCTGAAATCCGATCTCCTTCTTGGAGTGGTAGATGAAAAATAGGTTTTGATTCTGCGTAATCCCCAATAAACATAGTCTCTATTCTCACAATATCGTAAGGCGTATTCCGCTCCTCCTGTGTAGGGGGCGTGCCATATGCCTTGGTCATTCGAATACGCATTGGTGTCAGACGCTTAGTACCGGTAAATATAACACTATAGTTTCCTGTGGTTGCGCCGCTATCGCCAAACTTGATAGTCTGCCCTAGGTCTTGCGAAAGGACTTCAAACTCTTCACTTGTTTCTAGATTGGTAAAAATTAGTTTCAGATGTTTCAACTTTCCACCACCAAGTATTTTACGAAGGTTTTTATTATCGATCTCTAACAATTCAACTGAGACATTCAAACCATCTCCTTCTTTAAAGTAACCTTCCGAATTATGAAGGTAGAGTTTCAATGGGTTAAGTAGGTCTATTGCAATGTTTTCCACATCAAGAATAGTCTCAGTACTGCCAGTCTCGTCTTCAAAAGAGAATGACACCAAAGCACTCAGGGAAAGCACAATACATAAATGGATAAAATACTTCTTAAGATAAACCATTTTATGATGAGTTAGATTATTAAAGACGTAAAATAGTTATTCATTATAATAATTGCAACTAAAACCGACGTATTGTCAATATTTAACAACTGTTATGAAGACATTAATATTATCATTGCTTTGGTTATTAAACAATTAAATTAATACTTTGCATATTAAAGACAGCAACAATTTTAGACGAACAGACTTATTTTAATTTCCAATAAACAAGATATCTTTGTTAAGATTCAAATACAATTAGCTATGAAATATTGCTTAAGCATTCTCTTTATCTTCCTATCATTCAGCATCACCATTGCTCAGGAAAAAAATAAGAAATTCCGTATCGACACTATCATTACTTTTGACCCCAACACCTATGAGGAAAAAATTAAAATTGTACGGGTAAAAATTAAAAAAAATGAGAAGGAACCAAAGGTGATTTCAGATAAGGAAATGGAGGTTGAAATTGATACAATAATCACATTTGACCCTAAAACACTAAAGGAGGAAATTAAAATCGTAAAAAAGACTAGAAGTCCTGAGAAAAACCAAATAACCAGATCAACTATAGCCAATGGATTTAGGACAGACACTATAATTACTTTCGATCCGAAAACCTACGAGGAAAAAATTAAAGTAGTGCACACAGACATCAGCAATGAGCAATCAGCACTCCCAAAATTCGATTCCAAACATGGTGATATGCAAGCAGACACCATCGTCACTTTTGATCCAGATACCGGAAAACAGTCCATCAAAATTGTCAAACGAAAAGTCATAGAAAAAGAGGAAAATATAGTTGAACAGGAATTAAAACCCATTAGTTTTCCTGAAGGATCTCAAGAGGCCATTGACAACCAGTTAATCCTCGATTACATCAAACAAAAGGGATTAAAGAATGTCCAACAAACAGTTTCTGGACTGTATTATGTAATAGACAAAGAAGGGACTGGAGCACATCCGAATATGGAGAGTTTGATCAATGCACATTACAGCGGCAAGCTACTGAATGGTACAAAGTTTGACTCTTCTTATGATAGAGGCCAATCCCTTAAATTTAATTTAGGACAAGTCATTACAGGATGGAAAATTAGTATCCCACTATTGAAAACAGGAGGAAAGGGAACATTTATTATCCCTTCATATCTTGCTTATGGAGATAGAAATATGGGTAAAATCCCTTCAAATTCTGTTTTGATTTTCGACATTGAATTAATGAGCTTTGAATAATTAAAAACTAATTCTTTGAATAACTGTAAATCAATTGGTTAAACAACACAAAACTAATTGAATGATTCTAAGTTGTTTATCAATACTTTTTTGAGTTGAAATTTTAAACTTTTTTGAAAAACTCTTCGTATATTAACTTGATTTTAACCCACAGTTGATTCATAGTTTATTTTCCTCGATGGCCAAAGACAAGAACAAGCAAACTTTAAGAAGTAATTCTGATAAAAAAGGACTTGAAAAAAAGTCTAATGCTGAGTCTATTGCCGAACAGGATAAAACAAACAAAAAGGCCAAATCAGCCATGCCACCTGTAAACAGTTCAGCAGGCGCACCTTCAAAATCAACAGATGACTCAGGTATTGAGGAATCAGCAAAAGAGAATAAAGCCAACAGTCAACAAGCTGGGCAAGGCGGAAATGGAGGAAGAGTGGAGCCACCACCCTCAAATCCCCTTCCACCACCATCAAAACCATCAGGAAACGGAAATAAAGGGATGAGTCTCGCAGCTCGCGAAGCCAGAAAAGGAAACAACATCTTCGGTCGATCACCTGAAACGAGAACGGTTAAAGGAAACGCAGCACCTAGCGACCCTTTCAAATCTGATAAGGCGCAAAAAAACGAAAAACCAAAAGCTGATCAATTTAAAGACGATAGCAAAACCGCTAAACTCGATAAAAAGAAAGGAACACAGTTTAAACGTTCCCGTTCCAATGAGCTCCCAACTAAAATAAGAGCAAAAATGGAAAGTGCATTTATAATGGACTTCTCCGATGTTAATATCATTAAAAATAGTAAAAAAGCAACAAATCTAAGCGCTCTTGCCTTCACACAAGGACTTGACATCCATTTTGCTCCAGGTCAATTTAATCCAAACTCTAAAGCTGGACAGGAACTAATTGGACATGAGCTGGCGCATGTTATCCAACAAGCACATGGTATGGTCACCCCTGAGCTTGAGATTGATGGTGTCAATATTAATGCAGATTCTGCATTAGAAAAAGAAGCAGACGATCAAGGAAAAATGGCAGCCGATCACCGTGCTCCAGGCAGTACTTCAAAAATCCAAAAGAGAAAATTAAATGTTTCCAGATTAAGAGCCACTGCACAACGTAAGCAAGTCGTACAGCGACAAGGTACTGGCGGATATGATCATCTCTTTGTGAGATATCAACAGTTTATGATCGATGCCGAACAAGCAAAAACTGATGTTACCACCAAAACCACAACTAAAAAGAACGACCTCCAAGCTAAAATTGATACTGAAAAAGGAAAAATCGATACTTCTGTAAGCACCGCCAAGTCTGACTTAACAAGGATTATCAATACCTGTAAAAATGATATCCGACAGATCAAACGGGATCTTAATACTGACATGAGGACTCACCGAACTGATAAGAAGGCAGAAATCAAGGGCGTGCACACAACAGAATTAGGAAACCTCAATGCACTTGTTGATGCGAAGAAAGAAGAACTGCTTGGAAGAGGAGATGAACGATCCTCTGGTATTCGTGATTACTGTGATCAGGAAGCAGTTAGAGCAGAATCTATTAGTACTACAAATGCAGGAAGGATTGACACTACCATATCTACAACCGCAAGCAACTATTCCCACAAGGAAGGTTATGAAGAGCTAAGAAGTGAGGCGTCAGCAAATTCAGGACAATTAAAAGAAGAGATTAGAGCTAGTGGAAGGGATACTGCAACCCATGTACGTACCGATGGGCAAACCCTCTCCACTGACATCAGCACTGAAGCAACAGATAGCGCCGCTGAATTTGAAACACCTAGGACAGATGGAATTGCAGCATTAGATAAAAGTCTTGAAGAATTTAATACAGAAGTAACAACCAACGTAGATGATTTCCTTGAGTCCTTTGGTAGGGAAATAGATGAAGTGCTTACTGCTTTAGAGGATGGTAAAACTGAAACGGAAACAGGAATTACCGAAATGGGAGAAGGCGCAAAAGAAAACCTTGATGAGGTTAAAACTGATGCCGACAAAGTCCTCGACGAACAAGCAAAGATCGCACACACAGATATTGATAAATTTGCAGCAGACCTAGAAGAAATAGGTTGGCATGCAGAGGAGATTGACCAAGCATACGAAGACCTAAAAGGCGCCATTTCGGAACACGAAACCGAAATCGACAACCATATCAAAGAAATTACTCCAAAACTTAATGAGCACGCCACTAAGGTTGATGAAGAAATCAGGAAACTCGTAGATGCAGTAGATGAGATGTTGACCCAAACAAAGGAGGATCTTGAAACTGAAACGAATTCCGCTAGAGACGAGAAAAAAGAAGAAATAGATCAACTAGCTTCCGATGTCACAGAACATATGGAAGATATTGTTCCCCAATTAGAACCAGAATTCGACGCCTGTATTGAAGAAGTAGATGAAAGATGGGGAGAACAGGTTGAAGAAAAAGAAGAAGAGGTCACAGAGAAAATAGAGCAAACAGAAGAAGCTCAGAATGAAGCCATAAGCGATTTCTCTGGCAAACTAAATGATTCCTTCGGGCAACTAAATAACAAAGACAGAGGCCTCCTTGAAGCAGCATGGGATGGCCTTAAGGATATCGGCTCCTTTTTCGTCGGTGTGATGGAAGGTATGTTCTTTGCCTTTATTGACATATTCAAAGGATTGTGGGAATTGATTACAACTCCCGCCAAGTGGATCTTCCTGATTGTAATGGTGGTTATCCTAGTGGCTTTAGCAGCTGTCTTAGTTGCATTCACTTCATTAGGCTGGTTGGCTGCCCTTGCGCTTATTGGACTTGTTCTTGGGCTTATTTTTGCCGCCAAGTTTTTCTATGATGCTATCATGACTGAAGGCCTATCACCTAGAGAAAGAGGGCGCTTAGTCGGACGTGGTATCTTTGAAGGATTGACTGCATTTATCGGAACAGGTGTTGGAGTTCGTCTGATTGCATGGTCTGGAAGAATTGGTAGATTCACAAGTGTTATGAACAAAGTAGGAGGAATGCCCAAATTCCTTGCAATTTTAGATAAAATATTTGATGTAAAAAGAGCATTGTCAATCGTTGATCGCGCTGCTGATGGAGCGGCGCTTAGTAGAATCTTTAATAAAGCAGCTACTACTGGCAAACTCACAGAGCTATTGGATAATGCAGGTGATATTAATCGACTTGTGGGCATTTTAGATGAAGTTACTGACATCAATGCTTTATTGAAACATGTTGACAGTGCAGGCGATTTAATTACAGCAGTTGATAAGGCGGGGGATGTTAACCAGTTACTCGGTCTATTGGACAAGGTAGGTGATATGGGCAAAGTCACTCAACTTTTAGATAAGGTTCCAGATGTTCCTAAACTCTTTACATTGTTAGACAATGTGACCGAACCTGGTATGCTTCTTAGATTGGTAGATCGCATTCCCAATGTCGATAACATATTGACACTAGTAAGAAACTTAAACTTTGCACCTCAAATGATTTTAGAGGCAATGAGCAAAGTAACGAAAGTCGAAGTACTCATCTTCCTTGCTGGAAAAATAAAAGCGCCAGCGTCTCTAATGCGCTTGATCAATAGAGTGTCTCCAGTAAACAAACTCGTTAGCTTAGTCACCAGAGTTAGTAATGTCGACACACTCTTAGTACTAGTAGACAAGGTAAAAGATGCCGATACACTTCTTGGTCTGTTAAATAAGGTTGATAACCCTACACAACTGATTACCTTAGTCGACAAAGTATCTGATCCGGTACAACTAATTACCCTGTTAGATAAGTTATCTGATCCAGTGCAACTTGGTATTTTGCTAGACAAATTATCCGATCCGGTGCAACTTGGAGTATTATTAGATAAAGTAACAGATCCAGCACAATTGGGTGTCCTATTGGACAAAGTAACAGATCCAGCACAACTAGCAACGCTCCTTGACAAAGTAACGGACCCGACACAACTTGCGACCTTGTTGGATAAAGTAACGGACCCAGCGCAACTGAGCCTCCTGTTAGACAAAGTAAATGATCCAGCGCAACTGGCTACGTTGCTTGATAAAGTAACGGATCCGGCACAACTAGGAATATTGCTAGATAAGGTGAATGATCCGGCACAATTGGCTACACTCCTTGATAAAGTAACAGACCCAGGACAACTCGGTATTCTATTGGATAAAGTGAACGATCCCACTCAACTCGCAACGCTACTTGACAAAGTGTCTGACCCAGGCCAACTCGCTGCCTTACTAGATAAAGTAAGTGATCCGGGACAATTAGGCATGCTACTAGACAAGGTGAATGACCCTGCACAATTAGCAACGCTGCTTGATAAAGTTTCGGACCCAGCACAACTGGCTACGCTGCTTGATAAAGTAACGGATCCGGCACAACTCGCTACGCTGTTAGACAAAGTGAATGACCCAGCGCAATTAGCGACACTGCTTGATAAAGTTTCGGACCCAGCACAACTGGCTACGCTGCTTGATAAAGTAACGGATCCGGCACAACTCGCTACGCTGCTTGACAAGGTGAATGATCCTGCGCAACTCGCTATATTACTAGACAAGGTTAATGATCCTGCTCAACTGGCTATACTTCTTGATAAAATAACGGATCCAGCACAATTAGCGACCCTACTAGACAAAGTAATCGATCCGGCTCAACTGGCTATACTCCTTGATAAAATAACAGATCCAGCACAATTAGCTGCATTGTTAGACAAGGTGAATGACCCAGCACAATTGGCTTTGCTGCTAGATAAAGTAAAAGATCCAGCACAATTAGCATCTTTATTGGATAAAATTAAAGATCCTGCTCAGCTAGCTCATTTACTAAATGAAGTAACGGATCCAATGCAATTGATTTACTTAATCACTGAAGTAAAAGATCCGGTTTTATTGTTACAACTGCTTGGTAAAGTAGACAATCCAACACAGCTATTCGATTTACTAGTATTAGCTGAAAATCCAGCGCAACTATCTAGGTTCCTTGATTTAGTTAAAAATCCATCAGATCTATTATTTATTCTTGGTAAAATGGATGCAAAGGTATTCGCTTTAGCATCAGAACATATTACTGATTTCAATAAATATCTGGATGCCTTTAGACTACCAAAGGGATCAAGACCTGACCCGAGAGAATACTTAAGTGCTGATTTTATAAATCAACATCTAACCCAATTCTACAAGTCTGATAGGGCTTCAAGAATTGTCCTTAAAGATTCCCATATAAAATGGGGGTTTGGCAAACCTGATGGATCAGAATTTGTAAGTACTAAAGCTGAAATCGATTCCATAATTTCCAGTGCAGGTGGAGACATTACTAAAATTGCGGATGCATTAGGAATTCCTGTAGATCAATTACGCGGTGGTCTAGTGAGAATCGACATTGACATTAATAGTGCTGGAAACCAAGTATTTATGCCAAGTGGTAACGAATTTGGTGCCAATCCACAATGGTTACCAGGAGGATCACTCCCAGATGGAAACGCTGAAGCCTATGTCATTGTTGATAAAATGAAAGAAGGAGTCGATTATTTTGTGACTGATATTGTACTAAAATAAACATTTGTAATCATGAAACCTATAGAAGAAATTTCAAGTAAAGCATGGGACTATGTCTTGTACCGTGAAGAGCATTTTATCCTAACAGTAATGTTTCATGCTAAAATAGATTACCCTAGAAGTTTCAGGATTACAAAAGAAGAATCGAAACTGAATTTAGAAGAATTGTCAGAAAAAATTAGAAATAACTATAGCGATTTTGAAGATAAAGAGATTAAACCTCCTATTTTGATTTAAGGCTTATTCTTGTCAAGTCATTCTACATATTATTCTAAAATATAAACTTAATTCTACTTGTCAATCGAAGAACTTCGTGTCGAATCATTTCTAAAGATAAGAAATACTAAGATTGACAACCTTAATCAGCTTTCTAGCAACTGGAAAAATCACTTCTTTAGAGCTTGCGACCTCTCCAATCAAGATCTTACCGAGTACTTAAAAGAAGACAACTTTTATATCGAAGGAGCACTCTGTATCTGGAGTTACGGCAGAGAGATACTTTCCTTTCGGGAATGGGATCTCGTTGATCAACTTTGGGCATATTTCATCAACTCTTTGCATGAAGTTATCGTCTGTGGAGATGCAAAAAGTGAATTCTCATTTCCTGATCAACCGTTACCTGTAGTACTTGAAAAAAAGAAACGGAACCTGATACTTTCCATCAACAACAAAGAGGTATTGCAATTATCACAAAAGACTTTTTGTACGGTCTTCCTCAAAGAAGGCATCCAGTTTTTAAATCGATTGACCAATGCCTCAAAATCTTCTTCGTATGGAGAATATATCAGTATGGCAGACGAAATAATAAATCATTTTGATTAAATCAAATTACTGACGAAAGAACGTTTCAAAAACCTACCCTAAAATAATTAATTTTGGGCCATCCCTCCATGCAATATAAGACAATGCTATGCTACCGCATGCCACTGTCTTATATTGCATTCCGGGTCGCGCTTTTCGGCACTCTCACAAGGAGAGCACAACACCAATCCTCCCTTTCTCCTTGTGTTCAAACAACACCTACTATCGCTTGTCCAATGGTTGAATCAAACAGTTTATTGCTGTCTATGTAGTTTGTAAAATAATAGCGTACCGATATCCTACAACTTTTTTTTAATTTGTTTAGATTTATATATCTTGTCAAAAATCAAGCTACTATGAAGTTTCAATCAATAATTATAGGATTAGCGTTTTTACTTAGCGCAATCCCCCTTTCCTCCCAAACAGCAACGACCTACGACGAGTTTAGGTCCCAGCAAAATGCATTCGAATCAGAAGACGGCGCCATCCGATATATCGACAAGGGAACTGGCCCCGTTATCTTGCTCCTACACGGCATTCCGACTTCTAGCTGGCTGTACCGTAAGATGATTGATCCGATTGCAGACAAAGGCTACCGAGTTATCGCTCCAGACATGCTAGGCTTCGGCTCTAGTGACTCACCAAAAGGATATGACCTTTATGACGCTGAGCAACACGCAAAACGCCTAACAGCTCTTATGGCACACCTTAATGTCGATTCATGGACACACGTAATGCATGATGCTGGTGGCATATGGACTTGGGAAACCTTTATTAAGAATCCTGTTAAGATTGAGAAACTAGTGATTCTAAATTCCATAATCTATGAAGAAGGATTCGAACCACCAATTCGTATGAAGCGAGGTGTATTCACGAAAATTAGTATGTGGATGTACAAAAACGGGATTACCACCAAATTGCTACTCAACCAGTTATTTAAGGTTGGTTTAATGGAGAACAACCTAACTAAAGCGGAAATAGAAGGCTACAAACGTCCACTCAGAGAAGGCAAGACGAATGGCATGTATAATTTCTTTTCAAAAACTTGCCAGGAATTGCCAGATTACTCACCAGTCCTCAAGGAGAAAGTTGATATTCCAGTAGCAGTGATCTGGGGTAAACACGATGAAATGCTTCTGTGGACGCCTCTAGCAGACCGCGTGATTACTGATCTAAATATCGCAGCATCTGATGTTCATATTCTGGATGCAAAGCATTTTATACAGGAAGAAATGCCTGATGAGATTGTTGAATTGATCTGTGACTTTGCCAAGCGGTAAAATCGACAAGAAATTAAAAAGTAACAGATCGCTCGTTTTTCTCTACTTGGGAACTTTCGAAAAAATACCGTTATTCCCATTCCACAGCAATCGATCAGCACCATTGACATCAGCATCCAGATTGTAGTCACCCAATCCGTATACATTAAACAAGCCGTTTTGAGGTAGCCAGCTGGCATGATCCAAACCATTAATGTCATATCCTGAAACGTCAGCAATTTGTTCACCATTACCAGCAAACATAGTCCATTTGCCATTAGTCATTTGTTTCTGTCCAGAACCTCCAGCTAAATAACTGTTCTCACTACGAAAATCATGAGACATTCGGTCATACTTCACTTGTACAGGAGTAGGTGACATTACTGCCATGTGATTCCGATGTTCTATCACAACATAATAGCTGTCATCAGTCAGATTTGCATAAACGCTGTAGTTGAAAATTCCAGTTTACCATTGCTCAGCACTATGGCAGCAGCTGTCGTGACTTCAGTGCTAGCCGTCAAACCAGCCCTAAATGAAACCAGTACCCAATCAACAGTGTTACTAGAAGAAACACCAATAGATTCTGTTCCAAAATAATTCCAGGGAGATTGATTATAAGGTTGATTTGAAGGTATTAATTGCTTCTGAAACAAAGTACTTGACATTTGATCCGTATTGACATCGTAAGTCCCTTCCAGGTTTACATATAGCATCGGCTCAAGGTAATCGAGGCTATAACCTAATACATTCCCATTGGCATCTACATTAAAGCGGTAGGACGCATTATCAATTATAATAGCTATGATGTGGTTATTACTATTCCGTATGACTTCCACTTTTTGATTATCCAGTATACAAGTTGGATGATGCTTTTTTATCATGATCTAAAATTGTCAATTAACAGAAGTGTTACTTTTGATAATTTAGTCAATCTTGATCAATTCTAATAAATTTCTCTTTACTTATTCGCTCACTATAAACTCTTTAAGCAACAAAAAAAGATCATTATATTCCCGTAAGGTCAAATTTTCAGCATGATCGTATACGTCGTGATAATGACTAGCTCCGCCTAGTGTATAGATGTAAAAACTAGGCACACCTTGCTCCGAAAAAAAGCAATGATCACTAATGCAGGCCTTACCACGGCGTTTGACTTCCTTTAGCAAATCTTTCTCCTTATTGATCTCTACCAATCGGTTAAAGTCATCCTTATGGACACTGCCATTAACCACTTGTATCCCGTCATCTCCAGTTCCCAAAATATCCAGATTTAGTAGAAACTTGATATTACTTAATGGAAAGAATGGATTTTCTGAATAGTACTTTGAACCGACAAGCCCAATTTCTTCTGCTCCAAAACAAATAAAGACTACGGAGTATTTCGGTTGTTCTCCTTGTGCTAGTTCCTTGGCCAAGCTCAAAATCATGGCTATTCCGCTTGCGTTATCATTGGCTCCCGGGAAGTAAATATCATCTCCCATACGACCTAGATGATCATAATGTCCAACAATAACTACAAAGCTGTCTTTCACTTGCCCTTCCACATACCCAATCACGTTTTGCGACTGATAGTTTTCGTCAAAAACGTTCTCAATACTGAGTTCAATTTTACTCATTTTTTTGGACAATTTCCCCTTCAATACTACAACGTGTGGACGCAGTGCTGTATACTGTGAGGCAGTTGAAGTTAATTTTTCAACAACTTCAATGACACCATTCAAACGGATTTCCCTGGAAAACTTCAGAAATAACATCAATTCATGCATTTGCCTTTTCACCTCTGGCTTTTCGTCTTTAAGCAACGTTTGGTCTACTACCACAAACCGATTGGCTAGTGCAGGTATTTTACGCTTAAATTGATCAATATTTAACAATTCCTCTTTTTTAAGGTAGATAATTTTACTGTTGTCTTTGTAGGTAGGAGCAGAAGGATCAATCAAACAATCTGTACCTGGGGTGAGTGTCTTACCATTGATTGCCAGTCGGATATCTCCTTTGATAGAATTAGCCGTTAGTCGAAATTCCTGAAAGTATTGGTCTCCGAACGACTTTAGTCCAATCTTATCGTACTCTTTACTCAGAAATTCTGCGGAACGGCGTTCTCCATTATTGTAGTAGCCACGACCATCATAATTTGGTGAACTAAGCGTATCAACAATAGAGCGGGCATACTCCATATCCTGTCCAGTAACGGAAATGGCAAGCAATAAACTTATTAGTACTTGGAAATATCTCATAACCTTTATTAAGCAACAAATGTACCGATTGCAAATGAGAATTTACATTTTATTTCCGGTTACATTGAATGCTGAAAGTATGGCATCAATCAGCCCAAGCTATTAAAAATGAACGTCCATCTGTGCACGTATCAAAAATCCATCATCACTACCCTCTTTTTGAACCAATGAGAAATCAGTTTGTACTTTTAATTTATGTCCGACAATAAATTTGGAAAGTCCTAAGGTATACTGAGTTTCATCATTCGAAACACCTTCATCGGGATTAATGTCTGTAAATCTGACCGCCACTTCATAATCGTTTTTCAACAAGTAGCCCAGTGATAAATTTAAGCCGGTACCAGTATAAAACGTACCAATTACAGGTGCAGTAGAGCTCAACTCATCATAAACAAACGGATCGTTATCTGATGTTCGTTTATCAGCATATTCCATCATAATAGAGATGCCTTGATATTTGAACATTAAGTCAACAAAGAAGGTATTTAAATTTTTTACAATATAATCACCTTCCGAATTTTGTATGAAACTCCCAAGTTGTCCTCGTTCCCGAACTGCATTTCGATTCATATCGTAAGTCAGACCGATTGCTAATTTGGGTGTCTGCTCTCTTTTCAAATCAGAACCAACAAAGTCACCGTTAGAGACAAATTTACCCATTGGTAAAAAATCAACATTAAATGTGTAATCCGAACCACCAAAACTTCCTTCTGTCACATTTCGCCCTTCCCCCTGGGATAAGGCAACTGTTGATTTTACTATGGCCTCCCTAATATTAAAGTGATGCATGAGCTGTAAGCCCACATCCCGATCAATATTATAACGAGAATTCAAAAGAGAACGATCTACAAACTGTAGATTTCCAGAAGAAATAATACGTTCGCGATTGCCTGGTAGTTTCCCTTGTCCAAAAAGGATAGAGAAGTTTTCATAAAAATTCCATTTCACTGAAGCATCTAAAATGAAGTTTGAAGCGTTTCGAAACTCAGGTGAAATTCCACCACTGATATCACGGTTAGATAACCCTAACTCAAACTTATATATGACCTTTGGTGAATACACCCACCCATCAAATTTCAATCTGCTTCTACGAACCAAAAAAGCGGATTTATAGTCTTTTACTCCTGAGAATTTATCATCATCGAGTACCCATTCTCCAGTATAAAGGTTTTGAAATCTGAATCCAAATTTGAGATAAAAGTGGAGTCTTTTCCAAGTACTCGAAATCCATTTCCAAATTTAGGAGGGAAGAATTGTGCCGAACAGACAAGGGTGTAGGCCAACGTTATAATAAGTATGCACAATAATTCACGCATTTTGGTAATTTACTTTCGATTAATGATTGATTTCGTACCTTTCTTTTACGGTAATTTTTTTGGGTCTTTACAGGACAAATTAGGATTTTAAAAGATAAATCCAATATTTAGAACTAAGCCATTGTTGACAATCAAGTAATTGTAATTCCAATTTATTGCAGATCCATCAATTAAAGGTGTTGTGATAAAGAATAGAAAGCGCAACAATTACCAATTAAATTGGATTTGCCTTATTTTGTGCTAATTTTATTGATTAAAACTATTAAATCATGAGCGATCGCATTTGGGTAAAGAACTATCCACCAGGAATTCCTGCAAACATTGATGAAAATGCATATTCCAATCTATTAGAAATGATCGAGGAAACGCTTGTTAAATATAAAGGATTGCCTGCATTTGCTAACATGGGAAAATCATTGACCTTTGGACAAATTGATACCATGTCAAGGAATTTTGGTGCCTATCTTCATTCAAGAGGTCTCGAACCAGGTGACAGGATTGCACTGATGATGCCCAATTGCTTGCAGTATCCCATTGCGCTTTTTGGTGCAATACGTGCGGGTCTAGTAGTGGTCAACACCAACCCACTTTACACCCCTTCCGAAATGAAACATCAGTTTAATGATGCCGGTGTAAAGGCCGTAGTCATCACTAATAACTATGGGGCAAACCTAGAGAAGATAATCGGGGAAACAGCCATCAAAACAGTAATTCTGACCTCACTTGGCGAGTTACTTGGCTTCAAAGGTAAAATCATAAACTTTGTAGTGAAATATATCAAGAGATTGGTACCTGCTTTCAATATAGCCAATGCAGTTAATTTCAAGACAGCGCTCAAGCAGGGCAAGAAGTTTGAACTACCTGAAGTGAAGCAAAAAAGAGATGACGTACTGCTGTTACAATATACTGGAGGTACAACGGGTGTAGCTAAAGGCGCTATGCTTACCCATAGCAATCTAATTGCCAACATGCAACAAATCCGTGCAGTAATGTCGCCTTATATCAAGGAAGGAAAAGAAATTGCATTGTCACCGTTACCCATGTATCACATCTTCGCCTTTAGCGTCAATTGTCTCGCATTGGGAGGTATCGGGGCTTTGAATGTTTTAGTTACCAATCCTCGTGATCTTCCTTCTGTGCTTAAAGAATTTAAAAGGTACCCCATCTCCATTCTAACAGGTGTAAATACCTTGTTTAACGCCATGCTAAATCATAAGGATTTTGCTGGCCTGAATTTCAATAGTCTAAAATTTACAGTTGGTGGTGGAATGGCAATACAGACAACAGTAGCAGAGCGGTGGCAAAAAGTAACTGGCTGTTTCCTCTGTGAAGGCTATGGTTTGACAGAAACCTCACCAGTACTAACTGTAAACCCTATTGAGGGAGGACGCTTAGGTTGTATTGGATTGCCTGTTCCATCAACAGATCTCAGAATTGTTGCAGAAGATGGAACCATTCAAGGACCTGAAGGTGTAGGCGAAATACAAGCAAAAGGTCCTCAAATAATGAAAGGATACTACAACCGACCAGAAGAAACTGCCAATGTTATTTCAAGTGATGGTTGGCTGAGTACAGGAGATATTGGCTTAATGGAAGAAGATGGCTTTTTTCGAATAGTAGACCGCAAGAAAAACATGATTCTGGTTTCCGGATTTAACGTATATCCTAACGAATTAGAGGAATTAGTGATCAAACATCCAAAAGTACTAGAAGTCGCTGCAGTAGGTAAAAAGGATGAAAAATCTGGTGAAGTGGTAGCGCTTGTGATCATCAAAAAAGATAAGAGTTGTACCAAACAAGAAATCAAAGATTTTTGCAGAGAACACTTGACGGGCTACAAAAATCCCAGGCACATTGAGTTTTGGGACGAGTTACCAAAGACTAATGTTGGGAAGATTCTGCACAGAGAAATTAGAGATAAAATTAATAGTAAATAATAGTAAATTATTAATTATCAATGGCTAAGGACTAATTGAGGGTATATAAATTTGTACAGATCATAGATTTATTGCCAAGAGATCTGCGCAATCATACAGTGGTTTGTCGACCTATTTAGTGCCTGACGAAAACACCAGTTTTCATAGGAACAGATAAATTAGTCAACAATAGTCCAAGCTAAATTGATTAAACCTCATGAAGCAACCGAGTGGGATGGCCGAATTGTACCGGGCTGGCGAACCACCGGGCTGTCGATACAGCGGAGCGACAGCGTCGGCTGACCGATTTCCAGGTCTTGATTTTTTTGTTGGGCCGGTTCGTTTTTGTATCAAGAAAAAATGAACATAAACAGCAAACTACCTATTGAAAATATCATACATATTATTGAAGATAGTCAAAACCTACCTTTTTAGAGTAGACTCATCAAGGCAAAAACGAACGTAAAACATTCTAAACCAGTGACTTAAAGAACAAAAAGGATTGAGAAACGGTTGATTTTATTATTGAGTGGGATCTTAATTTTCAAAATTATTCATCCACTAATTCACTTGTTAACAACTGATTTAAAGCGAGTTATGTACTTCCGTTCAGGCACTATTTAGCCACGAGCAAATAACAATTATTAGTGGAACTAAACCTAACTCCTTTTTGTTGTACGATTAAAGAATAACGCTCACCTCAAACCTTACTTTTATGAAAGAAAATATCTTAATCAGGATATTCGTATTTCTGGTCATCTATTTCGGGTTAATCATGTTTGGTGGTCCGATTGGATACAAAATCTTGTATCCCATTAACTTATTAGTCACTTTTTTGCATGAGCTTGGTCATGGAATTGGAGCACTTCTAACAGGAGGTAGTGTTTTAGAAATCAATATTCATCCAAATGGAAGTGGTTATTGCAAAACAACAGGCGGTAATAGTCCCATTACCTTGATGGGCGGCTATATCGGATCTGCTATTTTCGGTAATTTGCTGTTTCTGATTGGTGCACGATCGAAGGCGCTGTCCAAGCCTCTTCTTGGCTTATTGGCTTCAGCAATGATTTTTACGGCTTTTTACTGGTATAACTCAACGTTTACAACGGGTTTCTTGGTGCTGTTTTCTCTTGTCTTGTTTCTGATCATCTTTAAGACGACTTGGAGTCGCGAAATACTCATGTTTCTTGGCCTAACTTGTATCATCTATATCATTCAGGACTTCAACGTAGGGCCAACATCCGATCTAAATAGATATGCTAAAGAAATGGTGTTCTTGCCTGCATTTGCCTGGATGTATATCTGGCTATTTATTGTGTTGGTGCTTTGTTACTTTAACTTGAAATTGATCTTCAAATTTAGGAAAAAACCAGAAGCGGATATGGATGTAATTTAATTATTTGTACTAAATAGGAAATCTTAAGACTGAATAACGAAGAACGAATGCAGCATTCTCGAGCTAAAAAAATTGGGTTGACGTTTTAAAAACGTCAACCCAATTTACTCAAATCAATTCTTACGCAACCTGCATTATTTCTGAATAGGAGAAAAGACACCATTGTTTGGTTGCCAAAAAATTCTGTCCTGACCATTAACATCTCCGTTCAAGTCATAATCAGCCTCGGAATAAACGTTAAAGTTGCCATTTTCTGCACTAAACAGGATATTGTCTCCACCTGTAATTTCATATCCTGACCCAGATTGAAAACTATTCCCTGCATACATGGCCCAGAGGCCTGAAGACAATTCTTTTTGTCCGTACCCCAAGGAAGTGCCAGTATAGCCATCAGCTAGCCTAAAATCAACTGTTAATCCAGAAACAGTAATGGGTTTGGCGGTAGCTGACATCACAGGTAAGTGGTTTCTGTGATATACGACAACATAAATCGGAGTATTTTGTGGAAAATCACTGCTTTCTGGTGCATCAGGAAACATGACTGTTCCATCTCTCTTTAGTACTCCTGCTCGTCTGGCAACAGTAGTAGAAGATGCCAGTCCAGTACGGAACTCAATTAGTACCCAGTCAATTGCATCTGTAGGGTAATCATTGATCCCCCAACCTTGTCCTTCAGTACCGTTATAGTTCCAAGGAGCGGTATTATAAGGTTGTCCAGAAGGCAGCAAGTTTAGTTGGAATAATTTGTTATTCATAGTTCCTGACAAGGCGCTATAGCTACCTTCCAGCCATAATGATACCGCTACAGAAAATCGACCATAAGTAGGTAATTCCACTACATAACAATCAATCGATTGCCCGTCTTCCGCACCACTCCAATCAGAAGCAAACAGTACACGAGTTCCAGTAGGACTAATGACGGCATGTGGCTCTCCCCAATAATTCCAATTGTCTTCATCACTCCGGTGATGACCGATTCGGCAAACCTTTACATTGCCTGGCTCAGCCTTCGCAATAACTAATTCCTGGTCGAGCAATGTCTGCCCGTCTTTAGCATATCCCATCATGGAGGCCGCTACCCAACCACCATCTGTATTCTTATGTGATAGCGCAGAAATGTGGGTGCCAGATTGCGGATAATTGTATCCTTGAGACTGACTAATCAAGGGAGTACACACGCCAGTAGTTAAGTCATGCGCTATGATATCACCAATACAACCGCCCTGTGGTCCTTGAGCAAATGCGATCGCAAAGTGTGCATCGTTACCATTCGCCATTTTCCCCATACATGAATGCTCCGTTGAGTTTTCATTTAAATCTAAATAGTAATTACCATTGGCATCATAGACATCGGTTCTATGATAAAACAAATTTCCACTAGGAGAAGGCGAAGGTGCAACATAGTTTACCGCACTCATATTGAAAGTCGTAAGGGTATTTGTTGATATTCTGTAACTGTAGGTGCTAGTATTGCCACACCGAAAGGTAAATACATCAGAATCCCAAGACATCATTTGCACATCATTGCCCATCGAAATAGAGGTGGTACAACCAGAAACTTGAATTACATCTACTAATATTGTTTTTTGTTGTGTACTTACTTTATACTTGATAAAATTTCGGGTGGGACCATCCATGTAGTATAAAATATCAGGATCATTGAAATCCCAGAAAATTTGTTCCAAATCCGCTGGCCTAAAATCGGTAAGCGTTCGAATGTATTGATATGTTTTTCCGTCAAGCAGAATATGATCACTTATTGTTTGATTATACAGGATCATAAGTGATTCGTCAGCGTTCCAGGCTTGAACAGTGCTATACATTGGAACAATGACATTTCCAAGTCCAGCATCAGAAATCCGTCGGATGGTGGTTCCAAAAGAAGGGTCAACGTAACTGCTCAGGTAGGCAGGCTTTGAAATTTGTTGCATCGGATGAGCAGACAGATCATTGACAACTAGCCCTTGAGATAAATCTTGTGCATGGCAAATTGCAGTGATAAAAATAAGTAAACAAAAGAAATGTAATTTTTTCATGTGTAGCAGTAGGTTATGGGAAAAACGATTTAATTAATACATAACAATGAACATAGGGACAACTATTATTATTAATTGTTCAGCATTCATTACTCAACCGGACCCCATTCTGTATCAAACGAATGAGTATTTAGAAGACACATTAAAAGATAGTTCCCCCTATATTAAACCCAGATTATGCAAAAAGAAAGAGGTAACGAAACCGCTACCTCCTTAAATTATAATTCCTTATTGAATAATTTATGCTGTTATAAAGTTATTTATGACAGGTCAAATCTATCCAAATTCATTACTTTAGCCCAAGCAGCTACAAAGTCATTGACAAACTGCTGTTCGCCATCCTGACAACCGTAAACTTCTGCTATAGCGCGGAGTTCCGTATTAGATCCGAATATTAGATCTACTCTTGTTCCGCTCCATTTCACTGCACCTGTCTTGCGATCACGGCCCTCAAACATTGCATCATTATCAGATGTTGCTGCCCATGTTGTGCCTAAATCAAGCAGATTCACGAAATAATCGTTTGTAAGTTTGCCAGGACGATCCGTAAATATACCGTGAGCAGAATTGTCGCCATTGGCATTCATAGCACGCATTCCTCCAACCAAAACAGTCATTTCTGGAGCAGTAAGCGTTAACAGTTGTGCCTTGTCGATCAACAACTCTTCAGCAGAAATACTGTATTCCTGTTTCAAGTAATTTCGGAAGCCATCCGCTTTGGGTTCAAGTGCTCCAAATGATTCGATATCAGTTAGTTCCTGAGAGGCATCAGTTCTACCAGGTGAAAAGGGAACAGAGACATCATGCCCTGCATCCTTGGCCGCTTGCTCAACTCCAGCACAACCTCCCAGAACAATAACATCCGCTATTGACACTTGTTTGCCAGATTGCTTGCCGTTAAACTCCTTCTGTACACCCTCTAGAGTATCCAGTACTTTGGATAACTGAGCGGGGTTGTTAGCTTCCCAGAACTTCTGAGGAGATAGTCTGATCCGAGCACCATTAGCACCTCCTCTCTTATCTGAACCACGGAAAGTGGAAGCAGATGCCCAGGCAGTTGAGACTAACTCCGATACGGAAAGTCCTGATGCTAGTATCATGTTTTTAATCTTAGTGGCGTCAGTATCATTGATGAGCTCATGATCAACTTGAGGCACAGGATCTTGCCATATCAGTTCTTTAGCTGGAACCTCTGGTCCAAGATAACGGGATCGTGGTCCCATGTCTCTGTGTGTTAGTTTGAACCAAGCTTTTCCAAATGCTTCAGCAAGCTGATCTGGGTTTTCGAAAAATCGTTTCGAGATAGGTGCATAGATAGGATCCATGATCAAAGCTAAGTCAGTAGTTAGCATTATTGGTGTGTGACTTTTACTTGGATCATGTGCGTCAGGCACTGTGCCTGCACCAGCTCCGTTTTTGGGTTTCCATTGGTGTGCACCAGCTGGACTTTTCGTCAATTCCCATTCATATTTGTAAAGGTTCTCAAAGAAGTTATTACTCCATTTTGTAGGCGTTGTAGTCCATGTTCCTTCCAAACCACTAGTAATAGCATCACCACCTTTTCCAGAACCGTAGTTATTTTTCCAGCCTGTTCCTTGTAGCTCTATTCCAGCAGCAGCAGGTTCTCTCTCTACATATTTATCAGGATCTGCAGCACCGTGTGTTTTACCAAAGGTGTGTCCTCCAGCGATAAGTGCAACAGTTTCCTCATCATTCATAGCCATTCTGGCAAAGGTTTCTCGAATATCTCTTGCTGCAGCAAGTGGATCAGGATTTCCGTTTGGTCCTTCCGGATTTACGTAAATCAGTCCCATTTGGACAGCGGCTAGTGGTTTTTCAAGTTCACGGTCTCCTGAATAACGTTTGTCGCCTAGCCACTCTGATTCAGAGCCCCAATAAACATCTTCTTCTGGTTCCCATGTATCAGCACGTCCACCAGCAAATCCGTGGGTTTCGAAGCCCATAGATTCGAGTGCAACATTACCGGTAAGAATCATTAGATCAGCCCACGAAATCTTATTACCATATTTCTGTTTGATTGGCCAAAGCAAAAGACGTGCTTTGTCGAGGTTACCGTTATCTGGCCAACTGTTGAGTGGTGCAAACCGTAGTGTTCCTGCTCCTGCGCCGCCACGTCCGTCTCCTGTTCTGTACGTTCCAGCACTATGCCACGCCATACGGATAAAGAAAGGACCGTAATGGCCGAAGTCGGCAGGCCACCATTCCTGAGAATCTGTCATCAGATTTTCCAGGTCTTTTTTAACCGCATCAAGATCTAATGACTTGAATGCTTCTGCATAGTCAAACGCTTCTCCCATTGGATTAGAAAGCGTCGAGTGTTGTCTTAAGATGTTTAGCTTTAGTTGATTAGGCCACCAGTCACGGTTAGATGTGCCACCGCTTTGGCTTCGCTTACCACTCATGAATGGGCATTTGCTCTCATCGTTAGTGGCATCATGATTTTTTTCCATTGGATGTTATTTATTAGTATGTGTTATAAAAGTTGGCTAAAAGTAAATAAAATTTCTTGAATCTGACGATAGCAGATTATCAATTAAGAGCGTTCCTACAATTCACAAGTTAACGTATCTAGGCTATGAATTAAAATAATAATTTCTATGCTTAGATTGATAAAAATGATATGCTAATCCAATTCCCGTATAAATTCTAACCAATTAAGGTAACTATGCTATCTAATGCTCGTATACAGATGTAGTTAAAGTCAAAATGTATTATGAACAACACCCTCAATCAAATTCAGAAAAAAGCATATGACGAAACGTGCAGTTTGGAGGAAAAAACAGCCCTAGAAAATCGCGTTTGGCTTTATGAACCAGAGATTATTTATCAGTAAGCGCAATTCTAGCAATAAAAGAAAAATGAAATGATCAAACAAGAAAATAGTATCTTTTTAAATTCCGTTTTTGATCACATTCTGAGCATTGCCAATGGACAATGTACCTTGACCGATGAGTATATCTTTTCACAAGAAAATGATTTACATCAAAAAGTACTGGAAGGTCTTTTATCTTTACATCAAGATCTTGAATTATACAAACTAGAGCTAAGAGACGCTATTGAAACAGAGTATAAGTTAAAAGTGTTGGAAGAAAAGAATAAACAATTAGAACAGTTCAGATTTGCTGCCTCTCATGATTTAAAGGAGCCATTGCGAACAATTTGTAGCTTTTCTTCTCTAATTTTAAAATCCAATAGTCATAATTTGGATGCTAGTGGCAAAGAATACCTTAACTTTGTTCTAGATGGTTCACAACGAATGTGGGGCCTCATCAATGGACTATCAAAGTATACTGAAATTGGTAAAGATCAAACAACCTCTGAAGTAGATATAAAAAAACTTGTTAATAATACTTGCCAGGATTTAAGTGTTCAAATAACAGAAAGAAAGGTTCAATTTGATATTGGTCTACTTCCTACAATAATAGGTTATAAAATAGAACTCAGACAGTTGTTTCAAAACTTAATCATCAATGCTATCAAATTTTGCAAACCAGATCAAAATCTTTTGATAAAAATAAAGCATCAAAAATCTGAAAATGGACATCTTTTCTCCATCGAGGATAACGGTATTGGTATCGATACTAATCATCTTCAACTCGTTTTTAAGATTTTCAAACGACTCAATAGAAGAGAAGAGTTTGAAGGCAATGGAATCGGCTTAGCCTTATGTCAAAGAATCGTAGCCATGCATTATGGAAATATTTGGGTGGAATCCGAAAAAGGAAAAGGTAGTAAATTCTTATTTACAATCTCCGATAAAATAAATACAATAAACTAAAGGTTTTCCTTTAAGTAAAGCATTTCGTGATCTCATCGTACATATTGACACAATACAAGCTAGGAGTCACGTAAGGCTTTACCTACCCTACAATTTCGTTTTACGAGAGAAGAAGTTTTTCCTTTGTTCATAGATTCTTCTCATTTGTTGTTCGCTGTTAATTGTTTGTTCATTTTTCATTATTAATTGCCTTTACTTATCTTTGCTTCTCAAGCAAAATAATAAATGCATAGCATCGAACCATATTATCGCTGGAGAGACGACTATACCGCAGAGGAAGATGAGCAATCCCCCTTCTACGGTAGGGAATACAGTGAATTTGAATTTAGTAACAAGATCTATAACTACTTTATCCATCCACAGTGGGACGAATTTGGTTCACCAACCCTCTACATGAAAATCATTTTCGTGGATTACGCCGAACAATTCGCTGTTATTGAGTTACTAGGAGAGTGGAATGATTGTATTCAGAACGATGTCATGTTCCTAAAACGTGATGTCATTGACCAGTTACAAGAACACGATATCAATAAATTTATAGTAATTGGTGAAAACGTACTAAATTTTCACGCCAGCGACGATTGTTACTACGAAGAATGGTATGAAGACGTTATGGAATCAAACGGATGGATTTGCTTTCTCAATTTTAGAGAACATGTCATCCAGGAAATGGAATCAGTTCAACTCCAACAATTTGTTAACTTTGATGAACCATTTAACGACATCAATTGGCGTCGAATCAAACCAGCTGCACTTTATTTACTAGTGCAACACCATCTAAATAATCCAAAACAGTACTACCTTACGGGCTGATGACAGAAGAATCAACTAAAAAACACTACTCCGGCTTTGTGAACATCGTCGGCCGACCCAACGTCGGAAAATCTACCCTGATGAACGCATTGGTAGGGCAACGGATGTCAATCATCACCAATAAACCACAGACCACCCGGCATCGGATCATGGGTATTCTTAGTGATGAAAATTACCAAATTGTGTTTTCAGACACGCCAGGCTTAGTTTCTGATCCCGCCTACAAGATGCATGAAGCCATGAATAATTTTGTAGAAGGTAGTTTCCATGATGCAGATATCATGCTCTTCGTAACAGACATGCTGGAAGCCTATAAAGAAGATGATCCGTTGATTGAAAAACTGCAAAAAGTAGACTGCCCCCTTTTTTTAATCATTAATAAGATTGATCTGAAAAAGCCAATGGAAGTAGCCAAAACAATTCAATGGTGGAATAAGTTGATCCTGTTTACAGAAACCTTCCCGATCTCAGCATTAAAAAAGAAAAACACAGCATTGGTTCAGGAACATCTGATTAAAAATTTGCCAGAAGGTCCTGTTTTCTACCCTAAAGACCAACTAACAGATAAGTCAGAACGGTTCTTTGTCTCCGAGATCATCAGAGAGAAAATACTACTGAGATACAAGCAAGAAATTCCCTACTCCTGCGAGGTAGCTATTGATAGTTTCAAGGACGACGGCGTACTAGCAAAAATTAGAGCCACGATATTCGTTGGTCGTAAAACACACAAATCGATTTTAATTGGTAAAGATGGCCAAGCCATCAGATCACTTGGTATTGATGCCCGAAGAAGTATTGAGACCTTCCTCCAGCGAAGACTGTATCTTGAATTGCACGTAAAAATCAAAGAAAACTGGCGAAATGATGACCGTATGCTGAAAGGGTTTGGTTATAAGCAATAATACGTAGAAATTTAAAGCCATGAGCCTACACTTCCTACAAAACTGGATCACATTCACCACAGTGTTTTGTGTCCTCGCATTGCTTTCCTGCTCTAACCCAAAACATCAAGACTCTGCTACCAGCAATATCACTGGTCAGATTGGAACTAAACCTATGCCTACTAGCTCCAATCAAATTGGAAAATTCGTCGTTACGCTCTTTGAAGATAGCAAAGGATATCTCTGGTTTGGGACAATGTCAAATGGCGTTGCTCGATATGATGGTAAAACGCTTACCTTCTTCAATGATGAAGATGGGTTAGTAGGAAATACCGTAACCGCAATTGCAGAGGACAAAGATGGTGTGATTTGGCTAGGGACGCACTCTGGCCTTTCCAGATACGACGGTCAGTCCTTCCAGAATTTTACAAGCAAGCAAGGGTTATGCTTTGACCAGGTTTCCAATATCCTTTTTGACAAGACAGGGCAACTTTGGATTGGTGCGTGGGGCGGTGTATGCAAATATGTCGATGCTCAGTTCGAAGCCTTTCCATTGCCTTCACCAGACATTGAGGTGCCTTATTACCAAGAAACGGCAGACTGGGTGACAGTGTTGATGGAAGACCGTAAAGGCAATATCTGGTTTGGAAGGAGCGGACTCGGTGCTTGTCGATATGACGGAACAACCTTTACCCATTTCACAAAAAAAGAAGGCTTACTCTCCAACTGCGTACAAGAGATTCAGGAAGACTTACAAGGTAATTTTTGGTTTGGGACCCGAGTGGCTGAAAAGGATCATCCCAACCCTACTCAACGAAGCGGCGCGGGTGGATTGAGTCGGTTTGACGGTAAATCGTTTACCCATTTCAAAGACAAGGAAGGCTTGAGCGAAAATGATGTGTATGCCATTTATCTAGATAAAAAGGGACATCTTTGGATCGGAGCAAACGGTCTTGGAGCTTATCAGTATGATGGCAAAACCTTTAAGCTTTATAAAGGGACAGACCGCATGGATCTCACTTATTGCGTCGGTATTCAGAGTATTTTGGAGGATCGCAACGGTGTGCACTGGTTTGGTTTTTCTGGTGGGTTGTTTCGCTTAGAAGACACTGCTATTGTCAATGTTACTGTGGCCGATTTTTAGGGAGTAACGAAGTTGGAATCTAATTCACTTCCGATACGCCTCAACCAACAAGACCACCCTGCTATAACTCAACACGCCCTCTTTTACCCCTTGCGACTTGAGGTAAGCGTCGTTAAACATTGACAAGGGGACTAGATCTGGGTATTGTGCATTGTGCTTTTTCTTCGCAATCAAATCATTGTGGATACCCTTAGGAAGCTGAGCACGAACCGCCATATAGCGTTCCTTGTCAAAGCGTCTTAAAGTCGATAGCAAATACTCAAGATAATTGAAATGTCCTGCATACTGCAAGGCAGGTTTTGATGAAACAAGGCAAGCTAAATAAGCCCAGAAGTTACAAGTAGCCTCGTCTCCAAAACCATAACCATGCGCCATTTCATGTGCTAAGGTAAACGGTTGATCCAGCGTATGGAGTGCACAGTCAATATGCCCTTCTCCTACAAATGGAAAATAGATCCCGGTAATCCCAAATCGCATCAATATTCCTTTGGGTAATAACTGAACCACTTTCACCCTACCAGGAGTTGGATACCCATGCTGCTGTAGGACTTTTGTCAATAGTGGTCGAATAACTGCAGAGGATTGTGGTTGTATTTGCTTATCAAGGGCAGCGCTGTCAGCGCCAGGAATTAAACTTCTGGAGGTTATTGCCAATTCGACTTCTACGCTTATCATTTCTTCTAGATCCAACAGACTAGGTTTCACTGTTGTCAATCCTAGTTGTTGCTCTACCTTCAACCGATCATAGTTGTAGCCCCAGGACCAGTAAAACACAAACAGAAGACCACCAATTAACGCTAATACAGTGAGCATAGCACTTAGTAATCGCTTGGGTAATGATAACTTATCAGGGTTTCGGAAAAACCGGATCACTTTTGTAATGCCCCAGTACAAAACGCCTAGAATAAAAATATAAAATAAAGGGATAGGAATCAAGGCGAGGCTATAGTCAAATAGGTAGCGAAAGCCTACAAAAAAACCTCTGGAGTAAAGCTGTTCTGTCCATTCGGGGAAGGCTGCAAAAACTTGCTTAAGTAGTAAGGAAATTACGCCTAGACCAATCCAAATCAACCGTTTATCCTTAAATATCGCCATTCAGCTAACCACCTTATTGTTTTACTATCTTTCTTGTAAACTGTTGTTGATCACTTGATAAGGTTACAAAATATACGCCTGTAGAAAGCTCACTCATATTCATTGTCAATCTACCATCAATTGTCATTTCGTTAGCAATTGTTTTACCTAACACATCGGTGATCACAACTTGTAGTGGTTCTTGGTGGTCTGTTGTAATGAACAACTGATCGGAAAAAGGATTGGGGCTCAGTGAAAACTCAAAAGCAGGAGCTTCGATTTCTTCTGTATTAGTATTAAATGGCAAGGAGTGTCGACTAAAGAATTCCCAAACGACCCGACTCGCATTAAAATCACGATTGGTATTACCGTTGACAGGGATATCAATTGATCCGTCAGGCCAGGTGTGTCCTCCATTTGTGATTTTATAAAGCTCAACCTCTGTTCCACCATCGCAAGGTCCATAAAAAAATCTTTGGGCGGTACTGAGGTCAGTGAGGTTGATATTAGGAATGACTGTTGTATCGGCTACAGTATTGCAGTTATTTCTATTGATCCAGAAGTTAACCGAACCTTCTGCGCCCCGGTGGAAATTGGGAAAACCATTATAGACTACGATTTGATCTGCAGTACCATGTATTTGCATCACAGGAACTGGACGATTTGGTTGACAAGCTGTAACAATGTCTTCAGCGAGTGCCCCTGTCACACTAGCAATGGCTGCTATTTTATTCGACAATTCACAGCCAAGACGGTAGGACATAAAGCCCCCGTTCGACATTCCAGTGGCGTAAACCCTTCTTGCGTTAATGTTATAATCTGTGCTTAGCTTATCAATCAGAGCAGAAGTAAATCCCACATCATCTGCAGTCGATTGGGTAACTAATCCGCTGTTCCATGCCTGATTTACTCCATTTGGATAAACAACAATAAAATTACTGTCTGCCGCTACTTGATCAAAAATGCTATAGTAACGTTGTTCAAAAGCATTTGAATTAACACCATGGTAATTGATTACTAAGGGTGAGGGAACTGCCGAATCATAAGCAGGTGGTGTATATACTTGATAATCTCTTAGAATACCATCATACATCATAGTCTGCGCGGATGTTCCTACAAAATGAACTAGAAACAAAACAAGGAATAGATAATTTATTTTCATACTCTAAGTTAATGAAATCAATAGAAATCCCATAATGGACATAAAAATTCTTAATTAGGAAGTCCATGAATTATGTTATACATAACCAAAAAGACACCAGATCCAGCTAAAAAACCGATCAATGCTAACCAAGCAATGTTTTTTAAATACCAAATGAAGTCGATCTTCTCCATACCCATAGCTGCAACTCCGGCGGCAGAACCGATGATTAACATACTACCACCTGTACCAGCAGAAAAGGCGATAAAGTGCCACATCTTATCATCTGTCGGGAAAGTATACATCCCCATAGAACCAGCAACTAATGGTACATTATCAATTAATGCAGACGCAAAACCAAGTAGGATAACGACAAAGTCTCGTGATGGAAATGTGGCATCTAACCAAACCGCCAAATCCTTTAGTACACCAATGGATTCTAAGGCAGCAACAGAAACCAGGATACCTAGGAAAAAGAGGATACTAGACATTTCAATACGGGACAAGGCGTTGTGTGCAGAATACTTGTGTTTGGCCTCAAAATCCTCCTCTGGATGGATAAATTCAGAAACCAACCATACAATACCTAAACCAAACATCATCCCAACATAAGGAGGAAGGTGGGTGACAGTTTTAAATATAGGAACAAACACTAACGCAGATAAACCTACAATTAACATTCTTCTGCTACCAAGGATCTTTTCTTCTTCGTTATCTAATTCAGATTCTTCCTTTTTCACTTTGGCAGGCATGGTAATATTTCCTTTCATCCAAGGCATCTTTGAAGCGATGAATGTAGGAATGACCATACAAACTATAGAAGGAATCACCAAATTAATGATTAAGCCCATTGTAGAGACCCGATTTCCAATCCAAAGCATTGTGGTTGTGACATCACCGATAGGCGACCATGCACCTCCAGCATTTGCAGCGATAACACCCATTGAAACAAAGTACAATCGTTCCATTTTAGAAGGCACTAGACGTCTCAACAGTGAAACCATTACAATGGTAGACGCTAGATTGTCAAGAGTGGCTGACAAAAAGAATGCAAGGATACAGACCAGCCAAAGCATTGTAGACTTTTTGGTCGTCTTGATTTTGTTGGTGATGACAGAAAACCCTTTATGTAGATCGATCAACTCAACGATCGTCATGGCTCCAATCAAAAAGATTAAAATTTCAGCAACTTTACCAATATGATGCAGCAACACTCCAGTTAACGCGCTTTCTCCGTGATGGCCTTCTTCGACCGCTTGACCTAAATGATCAAATAAAGGGAGATGACCTAATGATATAAAAGCCCAACATAGCGCTCCCATAATCAATGCCGGTACTGTTTTATCCAGTTTTAATGGATGTTCAAAAACAATGGCAACGTAACCAATCACAAAACAAATCAATACTGCTGTTAACATACTCTCTTGTTTATTTTTCTAAAATGGCTGCAAAAATAGAAATAATATGGAAGATAACCCAAGAATTTGCTGAGAACAGGAGCAACATTCAATATTTTTTTATCAGTAGGAAACTTATTTATAAAAAAAATCGTTTGATAATCATTAACTATCGTGGAGGTACCACCAGAATCGGTGATTTAAGTCATTATTAATTGTAAACATGGTAAGTTATTTGTTTAGAAATAATTACATTTGAAAATAAAACATAAAAGACTAACATTGAGCGAAATTGTATTAAACGTGGATGGTGTCCATTTACTAGACTTTCTAGGTAAAAACGACGCCAAGCTAAATTTGATTAAAAAAGCCTACCCTAAAGTAAATATTACTTCCAGAGGTAACGCTATTAAGATCACAGGTGACAAAAAAGACACCCAAGACTGTAAAGCCAAAGTCGAATTGGTGATTCGCTACCTTAAAGAGCACGAATCCCTTTCAGAACATGACCTAAAAGATATGTTGAATGGCAGCAACCCCTTCGATAATAAAATTAGTAGTCGGAAAAACGGAAATGCAATTGTGCACGGAAAGGAAGGCAATCCAATCAAACCGCGTACTGTCAACCAGAAAAAATTGGTAGACCTTAGTGAAGCCAATGATATCGTATTTGCTATCGGCCCAGCAGGTACTGGTAAAACCTACACCGCTGTCGCCCTCGCCGTCCGAGCACTAAAAAACAGACTGGTCAAGCGGATCGTGCTCACCCGACCTGCCGTTGAAGCTGGTGAATCACTTGGCTTTTTGCCTGGTGACGTCAAGGAAAAAGTAGACCCCTACCTCCGTCCATTGTACGATGCATTGGATGATATGATCCCACTAGAAAAACTCAACTATTTTATGGCGAACCGAATCATCGAAATCGCTCCGCTTGCCTTCATGAGAGGCCGGACGCTCGACGACGCTTTCATCATATTAGACGAGGCTCAAAATGCGACAAGCGTACAGCTCAAAATGTTTTTGACTCGAATTGGCCCATCTGCTAAGTGTGTCATTACTGGTGATTTAACGCAAATCGACTTACCACGAAACCAACGTTCTGGATTATTCAGAAGCTTGAGTGTTTTAAAGGAAATCGAGGGCATTGGTGCCGTGTTTTTAACTGAAGAAGATGTTGTCCGTCACCGTTTAGTCAAATCAATCATCAAAGCCTACAAAAGGATGGATGATGAGGATGAGAAAACCAGAGAAGCCGCTCGCCATCAACGCGAATTGCGAAATAGCTCAAAAGATTCAGAAGCCGCTGATTAAGAGGATTTGAGTATAAAAAAACGGCATTTATAAGCCCAGTTTCGGGTCAGTGCGTCTTCAAACCCTAGGATTAGAAAATCCTTTCCTAGTTTGAGCCCTGCCTTCTGTTGCGCAGCAGGAAGGGCAAAAAGCGCGTCATAATGATTTGATTTATCGAATACTAGTCCTGCTAGCCAAGCATTTTATTTTTCCAACTTACTGTTAACAAAATAAATAACATCCCAATATTCACATATTAGCATTATAATAAAGCAATTACAAATTAAATTAATACTACTTAATTAGCCCAAAATTCACTATTATTATCAAGATTGCCAATAAGTTTAACGTTAATAAGTGATAGCTTTGTTTTATCAATAAATAAAGACAGTAATCCATTTGATTCAAAACGGTGATGATGGAAACATTATTAATTACAAACAAAAGTACCATGAAAAAAATCACAATCACACTTCTACTGAGTCTCTTCCTTTTGCGATTGGCAAAAAGCCAAATTTGTGTAACAGGGAATATCACCCTTACTACACAATCAGGAGTAAATAATTTTATTTCCATCTATTCAGGGACATGCGGTGAGATCACAGGAACACTAGAATTAAATGGAAGTTCGATTGTAGATGTATCCGGCTTAAGCTTTATTAAAAAAGTAAACCGTTTACATGTTTATAACACATCTATTACAGATTTTAGTGGTGTTACCGGAGTAACCGATTGTGAAAAAATACGGTTTGAGGACAATTTGCTTGGAGAGAATATCACCTTCCCCAATTTAACTTATACCAATGATATATATATCCAGGACACCACCTTCTTAAAGGTTGATTTTCCAGTACTTGAAACGGCAAACATCGTCAAGGTTTTCGGCTTTTCGGTAGACACAGTAAATTTCCCTATGCTCTCATCGCTGACTTACTCTTTTAATGTTAGTAATTCACAATTTATAGGTCTCTATAATGAAATTAATATTGTCAACTCAAAAGTGGAATCCGTTGATCTTTCAAGCATGGATACTATTGATGAGTTTACTATATCCAACGCTCTCCTTCATAACTTAGATGGATTTTCAGGAATTTCATTCGTTCCTAGCAAATTAATCGTTGAGGATAATCGAAATTTGGTCAATATCGATGGGTTGAACGCGCTTAAAAAAACATATGATTTGGAGATTGTAAATAATGACGCTTTGCTAAATATTGATGGATTAAGTAATTTAGAAGACGTCTTCTTTCTTGAAATCAATGGGAACTACCTTTTGTCCAATATAAATGGATTAAGTGGACTATTAGCACCTCCTTCTGCAACGAGCATAAAATTCAACACTAATTTGTCAGATATCACAACACTTAGTGCTTTTACAATAGTCAATGCCCTTTATATTGAAGGCAATGGTAGCCTAATTAATCTGAATGGCCTGGGTGGAATTACAGAAATATTCAATCTTACTATAATCAACAATAATAATTTAACTGATGCTTCAGCGCTTAGTAGTATTAACAAGATAACAGTAGTAAAAATTAACGATAACAATGCCTTAGGGAGTATACAACTCAATGCTGAAGTACTGGACTACCTCTTTGTTGAAAACAACGCTAGTTTGACCACAGTTGAAGTGCCAAATCTCTTACAAGGCCATACCTTTGCAATGAAGAACAACCCCTTACTGTCTGACATATGCTCCTCCACCCAATTGCTGTTTACCACTGATTTAGATGTAGTCGACAATCCGTTATTGTCCAATTGTTGCTGTCTAGGAGATATTAGGACTGTAGCAGGGACACTTTCAATTGCCAGCAACGCATTAGGTTGTCAAACCTATCTGGAAGTCCTGAAAGGCTGCAATGAGGATGACGATGATGGCATCCCAAATCCGACAGATAACTGTGTTGACATATACAATCCTCTTCAGACCGATCAGGACAACGATGGCATTGGAGATGCTTGTGATAACTGCCCAACGATTGCCAACAACAGTCAGACTGATACCGACGGTGACGGAATTGGTGATCCCTGCGAAGCAATAGCCGGCCCAGACACTGGACTCGTAGGCATCGGTACCAATACCCCAAAAAGCAAACTGGAAGTAGTAGACGGTGATGTCTATATCCAAAATCTACATAGAGGGCTTGTCTTAAAAGGTGAAAACGGCAATTGCTATAGATTGAGTATTGGCGGAGACGGTGTACTGGTCACCAATCAAGTCATTTGTCCTTAGTCGATTCATTTTTAGGACTTCCTTTATTCCTCAAAAACGCAGTACAGTAAATGCTACGTTCTGCGTTTTTGCTTTTCGACTCAGGTTCTGCAGTTAGTTCTTTAAAGTGTTTGGTCTTAAGATTAATCTAAAAATATAGTCAGTTTGAAATTTACAAATAATTGGTGCGAAGTAAAATGCATTGGGGATGTCGAAACTGTACACAATTTATTTTTATTAGAATAATTTCTTAAATTTTCTCCGAAAAACAAAACACTTCTTTTCGTTCATATTAAAAAATAAAAACATACAACAAAGCATTTCATCCCAATTTAACCTAAGTAAATCACATTACTTAAGAATTTTTACCATTTATCAATTAAACTATATATATTAGCATCCATCAACCTCCCCTCTTGATTTATTACTTACACATAAATCAGAAATATGCAATCTCCCTTTCATCAATTTGCAACTACCTGTTGTATATTTACACTCTCCTGTTTGCTTGTTTTACCACTTTACGCAAGCCATATTTTTGAAGGCAACCTAAGCTATAAATGTCTCGGAGGTAATAATTATGAAATACAATTAGTACTAAATCGGCATTGTTCAGGAGTGCCAACGCCTAACGTAGCAGATATTTTCATCTTTTCCAATTCCTGTGGCGTATCTAGTATAGTTCAACTCCTTCCTGTCAGTAATACTGAGGTCTCAGCCTTATGTTCAGCAGAAATCGCAAATTCCGATTGTAATGCAGGCACCTTACCTGGTGTAACAACTCATATTTACCTGGGACAAACTACCTTAATCAATTGTAATGATTGGCTATTATCCTACACTATGTGTTGTAGAAGTGCAATTATTACTAATTCAGCAAGTGTTAGTAGCTTTTCCATGTATTTTGAGGCCATGCTGAACAATTTGGTTGCTCCTTGTAACAGCTCCGCTAGTTTCACTAGTGACCGACCAATATATCTTTCGTCTGGAACTGCTGCAGAACTCAATTTGGGCGGTTGGGACCCAGATGGTGATTCTTTATCATTTTCACTTGTAAATCCGCTTGGGACAAACGGTGTAAATATTCCATATCAACTACCATTCGATCCCAGTTATCCAATTGGAACGTCCCCTCCTGGTAATTTTGTCTTTGATGTTAATACCGGGCAAATGAATTTCACTCCCGTAGGAAGTCAGGTTGGTATCGTATCAGTAGTCGTTAAGGAATATCGAAATGGTGTGCTTATTGGTTCTTCAATGATAGACAAACTGGTTCATGTCAGTAATCAATTTGGCGACCTAGCTCACAGTTATCAAACTGGAACTATTTCTGGAGGAACAATTAACGCACAAGTCATCGATACTGAAGCTGGTCAGACATTAGATTACAGTTTTTCGTTTACTGATCCTGATACAAGCACACTTAGTATGATGACTGATATTGGGACTACGATTCCAGGTGCAACACTTACAGCAGTTGGTACTAATCCACTGTTATTTTCTTTAGTTTGGCCAATCACCCAAGCTGATGTTGGGTTTCACAATTTCACTGTATCTGTTAGTGATAATTTTTGCCCTGTAAACAAGCATCAAGATATCGGTTTCCTGATTAAAGTATCAAGCAGCTGTACTGCTAATTTTCAGTATTTAGCACAAGTAGATTCTGCAGGAACACAAGTCAGCTTTACCAACAACACCACCCCTTCAGGCAATTACATCTATCTTTGGGATTTCGGTGATGGCAACTACGACACTGTGATGAATCCTACTCATTACTACAGCGATTCCACTTCTCTAGACAGTATTCAGTCCTTTGAGGTGTGTTTAACGATTACAGACAGCTTAAATTGCAGTGATGTTTACTGTGATAGCTTATCTGTTTTTGTCAATCCACTTGGAGCCATTAGTGGTGGTATCTATGAGGGTGTTTACTTTGCTGGTCCTGGAGATCCGATTCCCAACGTCAAAATTCATCTTCAAGCAACAAATGGTACGATCTTGCAAACAGATACCACAGGCATAGACGGCTTGTATAGCTTTCAGCCAATTTTATTAGGGTCTTATGTTCTTAGTATTGATTATCCCGGAGTGGTTTACCCTGGATATCCAATTACCTTGACCCACAGTAATCCATATTTCGAAAAACTGGATTTCGAGATCCATTTGGACGGCGGCATCTCCACAGAAACCTCGGAACTGTCTGCTGTGAAAGACTGGACTATCATCCCCAATCCCGTTTCGGAAGCAGCTACCGTGTTAGTGGAATCTCTAGAAGCGTTCGACGCTACGCTTATCCTCTACAGTGTAAGCGGTGTGCGTTTACTAGAACAACAGGCTAAAATTCAGCAAGGAGTCCAAACACTAGAACTACCGACCAATAAACTTGAGGCTGGCATGTATTTTTTAATGCTACAAACAAAGGAAGGAAGTATGGTTAAGCGGTTGGTGAAACTTTAAACGCATCGCTAATGAACAATTTGGGTGCTACCTCTTGTCTGAATTGATTACGAATAGCATTCTATGTTTTCTTTATGCCTGCCTTCCGTTGTGTAGCAGGCAGGCAATATGATGTTCAAAAATTTAACACATAGAGCCTCTACTCCTTATCTAAATCAATTTCGAATAGCATACTATGTTTTCTTTATGCACTATGTGGTTCAAAAATTTAACACATAGACACATAGCGTCCGCTACTCATTATCTAAATCAATTTCGAATAGCATACTATGTTTTCTTTATGCACTATGTGGTTCAAAAATTTAACACATAGACACATAGCGTCCGCTACTCCTTATCTAAATCAATTTCGAATGGCATACTATGTTTTCTTTATGCACTATGTGGTTCAAAAATTTAACACATAGACACATAGCGTTCGCTACTACTTGCCTGAATCAATTTCGAATGGCATACTATGTTTTCTTTATGCACTATGTGGTTCAAAAATTTGACACATACACACATGGAGTTCGCTACTACTTGCCTGAATCAATTTCGAATAGCATACTATGTTTTCTTTATGCACTATGTGGTTCAAAAATTTAACACATAGACACATAGCGTTCGCTACTACTTGCCTGAATTGATTACTAATAGCATACTATGTTTTCTTTATGCACTATGTGGTTCAAAAATTTGACACATAGACACATAGAGTTCGCTACTACTTGCCTGAATCAATTTCGAATAGCATACTATGTTTTCTTTATGCACTATGTGGTTCAAAAATTTAACACATAGACACATAGGGCCTCTACTCCTTATCTAAATCAATTTCGAATAGCATACTATGTTTTCTTTATGCACTATGTGGTTCAAAAATTTGACACATAGACACATAGCGTTCGCTACTACTTGCCTGAATCAATTACTAATAGCATTCTATGTTTTCTTTATGCACTATGTGGTTCAAAAATTTAACACATAGACACATAGCGTCCGCTACTCATTGCTAAACCTACAGATTTGAGCGTGCCTAAGAAATAATTAAACACTAACCACTAAACACTATTAAAAATAGCGCCCTTTAACCAAATACTCCTTCACATATTCATAAATCCCATCCTCAATGTTCACCATCCCTCTTGAGAATCCAGTATTGTGGAACTTCTCCATCTCTGCTTGTGTATAGTACTGATAAGTCGCTCTAATGTCTTCAGGTGTGTCGATAAAAGAAATATTAGGCGATCGACCCATTGCTCTAAAAGTAGTCGCTGCTAACTCATAGAAACTACGAGCCAAACCGTTGCCTACATTATACAAACCATTCTCTGGCAATCGTTCTAAAAGGTGTTGGCAAACACGCAAGACATCTGTTACATAAATGAAATCACGTTGTTGCTCTCCGTCTTCAAAATCAGGGCGGTGGGAGCGAAACAGCTTCATGCCTCCAGTCTCCACAATCTGTCGGTAACAGTGCAACACGACGGAGGCCATCCGACCCTTGTGATATTCATTAGGACCATAGACATTAAAAAACTTCATCCCATACCAGTTTGGAGGCGTTTCTGTCTGTTGCAACGCCCATTTATCAAAGTCATTCTTGCTTATTCCGTAGGGGTTCAGCGGTTGCAGTTGGAACGGCAATTCATGATTATCGAGATACTCCAAGGTTCCATCTCCGTATGTCGCAGCACTCGAAGCATATATCATAGGAATCTGATGCTCTGTACATACCTTCCAGACTGCCTTACTATAATTTAGATTGAGTGAATCAAAGATAGCTGTGCTTTGTTCAGTGGTATCTGTTCGAGCACCAAGATGGAATACCGCTTGCACATTTGGGGCATGACGACCAAACCATTCCTTGATAAACACTTGTCGGTTGACTTGATCCAGGATCGATTTCCCTGCTAAATTTGGTAGTTTGTCCTCCCTGGAAAAATCATCAACGGCAATAATATCTTTGTATCCCGCTTTCAACAACCACGATACGAGGCAACTTCCAATAAATCCCGCCGCTCCGGTAACTACTATCATTTATCCGTATTTTTCTTGAAAAGCAAGGGCGCCTCCTAGCAGATTACGGACGTTTTTAAATCCGTGTTGTATCATGATTGCTTTAGCAGATGCAGAACGGCCACCTGACCGACAGTGAACAACCATCTCTATGTCTTTTTGATCTTCGAATTCGTGTAATCTTGCTTCGAAAACACCTAGTGGGACCAACTGAGCGTTCATATTATACTCCTGAAATTCAGCTGGTTCACGAACATCAATAAAGACAAACGCTTCCTTGTTGTCCAGCTTTTCCTTTAATTCTTCTACAGTTATATCTGTCATTAAATTATTGTTTATTATTTACATTCTTCTTTGAGCTCCTTACTCAGCCACAACCGAAGTGGTTGACCACTAAGCATCGTACCTTTATCTTTAAATATAGGAGACTGGCGGTAGATGTAAGCTGCTGTGGTATCTTGCAACTCGCCTTCTACAATGATTTTTCCAACTTTCAATCCATAATTCCGAATCGTAAATGAGGCTTCATCAAGGGTTTGGCATTTTACATTAGGAATCGCTACATAAAAACCGCTGGCACGGGCCACGACCAAACTGATTTCACTTCCTTTCGGTAATCGTACTGGCGGATCTTTTTTCATCTTATTCGGTTGTTTAAGTACCTCGCCATTATGTTTCACCTTTAATATTGTATTTTTTGCTCGATCTGGCTGATACTCAATCTTTTCAGCAATCTTAAAGCCTCTGATTTTACATATCCTCCTAACAAAACTAAGATCTTTGCCCCAAATATCTGGCAAACTAATCAAAGGAGGTGTCGATGCATTGATCGTCAAGTAAACCTTTCGGTTTCGCTTTACTTTTGAATTAGGTTTCGGGTCCTGATCCAATACCGTCAATGGTTCTTTATTGGGCTGATACATAGAATCAATAAGCATAAAGCGAAATCCATCGCCCTCCAATTGCTTTCTAGCTTCCGCAAGCGGTTTCCCCTTATAATCTGGTAATTCAATCGCTTGACCATGCTTTGTATATACATTCAGAGTAGTCAGTGCAAGAAATCCCAAGGCAAAGATTAATAACAGCGCGATGGCAAAGTTTTTTAAAAACAGTCTACTTGTTATAAAGTAAAATAGTTCTTTAAAGAAATTAAGAATTTTGGGTAGTAGATTTTTCATTAAATCCGAATTCTAATATTTTGTCTATAAACCCATAAGGTTTATAATGATTAATGGCAGATTGGTGAAAGATACAGGTTGCAGGGGTCATGCCAGGTAGAGAGTTGACTTCAATAATAATCGTTTCTGCGGTGTTGTCTTCTAATATTCTTACGAATGCATCAATCCTCGCATAACCTCTTACATTCAAGATCTTCGCTGCCTTTTCAAGGGTTCCTTTTACCTGAGCTGCAATATAAGTATATTCTTTTTCATTATCAGCGAATCTGGCAGGTGTTATATTCTGTCCCTCACCCGCTAAAAACTTTTCTTCCAATGATAGAATCGCTGAACTCGATAATGCTTCTGATGGCTCAAACATCTCATAACGAATCCCCGTCTCATCATAATGCGTTAACAGCCCTCCTGTCACCTCCAAAAAGCGCTTAGCCCCATTGCTCTCAATCAACCCCTCTATTAATGCAACCGACTTAATAGGAAACTCCTCCTTTGGCAACAGTCCCAATACCAAACTATCCTCAGCAGATACGTCTTCCGTCTTCCTGAAGATGGCACTAAAGTAAGCTCGCAACTCCGGCTCTGAGCGAATCAGTTTTACCGCCGAGCTACACCCATCATCCACAGGCTTTGCGATCAATGGATAGCTGAATTGAGCATTCAACTGCTGAAAAACAGCGTTGTCGTTTGACTCATAAGCCGTTTTTTGCACCAACAACTGTTCTGTCACTGTAAATCCGTGCTCCTTGAGTCGTTGTAAGGTTTCGTACTTGTTTATCGTTACAGAAGAAGAGTCTGGCGGTGATCCATTGTAAGGCACACCAAGCAGTTCTAATTTCTGTTGTAGTGTTCCGTCTTCACCTGGTCTACCATGTAAAGCCAAAAACACTCCTTCTGCCTTATCTCTAAAGTCTTCCAGTTGCCAGGAATTAGGTTCAAACACCACAAAAGTCGAAGCATATTTCTCTGTCAATGGTGCACAGATTGCCTTGATTTCCTCAATGACTTCATGCTTCTTATAATGATAGATCTTATCACGGATATCATCCGCGTTATCCTTCAATAATAGATTGATTGGCAATTGAAAGAACTCATAGTCTGTGGCACTCCCAGTCAAAAATACAGGAATTGGTTCATACTTATCCGAGCTCGCCAGCTTCTCAAAAATATTGCGCCCACTCTCCACGCTTATATGACGTTCGGACGAATAACCGCCTAGCACAACAGCAATTTTCCGCTTGGTAATACCAGCCGATTTCAAGGAATCAATAGCCGCATCAAGTGTTTCCAGTAGATCGTTATAGTGATTCTTTTCATTAGAAGACATCAATCGTTCCTTCAAGGAAGTCCTGATGATATACGTCAAAAACTGAGAAGGATTCAACCCAATTTCTGCTGCTTGATGAAAGAAAAACGAGGACGGTAACATTCCCGAAGTTGTGTTGGGATCATTCAGAAAAATCTGACCATTTGCCTTGATAAATCCATCAATTCTAGCGTAAGTGTTAAATTCTAAATACTCAAACAATCGTTCACATTCCTTTCTAATGTCATTGATTTTTGATTTCGGTAGTCGAATTGGTGTTTCCTTACGAGACAATCCCGCCAAGTACTTGGACCGATAGTCAAACACCTCTTTTCCCTTGATAATTTCAGTCGGTGGTAACGCTACCGCTGAGTGATCATCATTTTTCAATACAATGCAAGAAAACTCTTGTCCATCAATGAATTCTTCTAAAATCACAGTATTTTCCGTCAAATGACCTTCCAACAATAACGTAGTACCAGTTGTAGAAAAATGATCATTTAAAATGCATAGCAATTCCTCTGGATGGTAAACCGTTTGCTTGCCAATATCCAAGGGGAAACCCACTCCTTCTCTGATGTCCGCTACCGTTTTTATATACGCCACCCGCTCCTCATCCGACTTCGAATTCCAGGCATTGGTAGTCAATTTTTCAATAAAAAAAGCGGCATCGATCATCTCTTCAAACTTCTCGAATCCTTCTTCCTTATCAATAATGGCAACGCCAATCGAAGAGCCTTGGTTGGCAGGTCGAATCACCAAGGGGAACCCAATCTGTTGGCTCATTTCAGCATACAATTGACTTCGATCAAACCCATTACTTGTCCATTCTGTCCTCTTGATCTCTTTCACGATGGGGCAGTTAAAATCTGCTCGCTCCATCAATTTTTTCTGAAACGCTTTATCCATACCGATACTAGAAGCCTTAATGCCAGATCCTGAATAAGGAATTTTCAGCATTTCCAGTAAACTCTGCACCTGTCCATCTTCTCCAAATTCACCATGAAGTGCCAGAAACGCAAAGTCAATCAATCCAGATAGATCTGTCAATTGTACTGGCTTTCCCACCTTTCTCATCAACGATTGCTGTTCTTCTGGAGAAAGATCTTGAAGGCTCTCCAGGTATACCTGAAAATTATTAGGAGAATCTGGTAAACTGGAGATGGGTGGATAAAAATCGCGAATCGTTCCTTTATAGACATACTGCCAATCCAACTCAATGATATTGAGCCGACTATCTACAAACAACGAAACTACATCAAACAGTGATTTGTTTAGATTATCGTACACTGTTCTTCCACCTGCAAATGAAATTTCTCGTTCTCTTGAAGAGCCGCCAAAAAAGATTCCTACTTTCATCGCCGCAAAAATAACCAAATTTCTTAAAAACGAGAGGTCCGTGTATCTCATGTTCGCATTTCGTAAAATTATTTGGGGTCGTCCCCTCATTTCCTATGTCGCAAATCCCATCGCTCATTCGGGGTCGGTTGCTCCAGCACTCTCCCTGCAGCAAGCCAATACACAAGCTATCCCCTGCTGCAGGGTTCAAACAACACTTCCGCCACCTCGCCCGCTCCTATTTTATTTTTTTGTGCAAGACGGTGAAAAAGTATTTAGGCTCGATTTAATGGTAGCACTTTCAGTGCTCAAACTCCTATTTTTTTTAAAAAACTAGTAATTAGACAAACTTGAGGTCCAGGGTGAAACTCTGGGAACATGATCCACCCCAAACCCCGTTGCACTGAAAGTGCTACCATAGGAATACTTATAATACCAAAAACCCACTTTAAAAATTCCCCTTCTCCTAGCACTGAAAGTCCATAAAACATCAAGAGCTTCTATCATTTTTTCTATATTTGTTCTCGAATGATTAACCAAAAGAAACTAACTTAACCATAATGTTCAACCTCTTCAATCGAAAAAAAGCAACTATCAATTCCATCACCATTCCTAGTTGGGACTGGATAATTGAGCAAGACAATGATGGCCTCAAACAATGGATGAATCATGAAGGAACAATGGCGATGTCCCTACATTTTTTTAATATACCACCAGACCTTCCAACGATTACAGACTTAGAAGTATTAAGAAATTTTCATCGAAACATAACCCACAAACATGGTGGTGGTATCATTGAATCGACAACCACAAAGTTGAAAGAATTTGATGTAGTAAGAACAATTTTCAAAATCCCTCAACAACAAAAAGGGATGACCTATCTGGCATCTCTAACTATTCCTTTTAAAGATTGTAGTTTTGTAATAAAAATTCAAGCCCCGGAAATTGGTATAACTGGCTCAAGAGATAGCATCATTCTTGACAATCTAATGAGAAAAGGAGCGGTGTCCCTTGGCGAAAATGGTTTGGAAGGTTGGTTTTACGACCCTTACGATCCAACAATCAAAGAAGGATTGAGAATGAACCAATCAGAAGAAGGACAATATGACACAATGTTCCCTAAACACCCATTATCGCGAGCACGAAGACTCCAACGCTTAATTGAAAAAGAAGTAGTTTTTGGTAATGAATTGAAAAAATTAAATACCTTTAAATAATTCTTATACCGCAATAGTTAAATCTAATGTAAAAACCAATGTCAATATACAAAACAGACCAAGCACGTCAAGACATCCTTGCATTGTATGACAAAAAGTTAGCTTCCTTAAATATTGACTATCAAGAGATAGACATTCCTACCAACTTTGGCAAAACCAGAGTCGTAAAAACTGGAAATCCTGATGGCAAAACTATCGTCTTGTTTCATGGTTTCAATGCCGGCTCTCCAATCACAATAGACCCCATAAAAGAAATGACAAATGACCACCTAGTGTATTGTGTGGATACCGTTGGTCAAACTACGAAAAGTGAAGGGAAACCGCTTAGTATTAAGGACAATTCCTTTGGTGTATGGGCAGATGAAGTATTAGAAGGACTAGGGCTTGACCAAGTCACCTGTTGTGGAATTTCCTATGGTGGTTTCATCCTTCAAAAACTAATTGCGCACAAGCCGAACCGTGTAGCCAAATGTATCTTCTTAGTACCTGCGGGACTTGTGAATGGTGACTTCTTACCTTCCATGAAAAAACTGTCATTCCCTTTACTGAAATTCATGCTTTTCAAAAAGGAAAAAGATTTTAAATCGTTCATAGATGCCTTTGTCCCTGCTGACGATGAACACATGATTGCACTCCAACGAGTCATGATGTATGGAACCAAGCTCAATACGAAAATACCACCATTATTGAAAGAGACAGACGTAGCACATTTTACAAACCCTGTCTATCTGATCGTAGCCGAAAACGACATTTTCTTTCCTTACAAACCTGCGATTGAAAGGGCAAAAAAAGTGTATAAAAACCTACAAGAAACACATATTCTGAAAAACTCTAAACACATACCTCACAAAGCTACATTTCCAGAACTTCAAGTTAAGCTACGAGAGTGGATATAATGATGCCTCAAAAGCCTATACTCCTGCATATAAACAGTAGTTGTGCAAATAATTCACCATTGAAAATTAATAATTTAGCATTATTTTCCGTATTTTTATATTGAAAACTCAAGTTCCTGTATAACCTTTTGCAATTCATTTTATTAAACTCAATGTTATGAGATATTTATACCTATGCGTTTGTTTTATGTGCACTATTCATCTGTTTGGTCAACGCGATTGTGATGATATTATTTACGTTAGTCCTACAGGAACTGCAATTAACCCAGGAACTATTGGCGCACCAACTAACCTAGCTAATGCGGTAAGTCTTGCCAATTCAACAAAAAATCATATCAGAATATTAGATGGGACCTATGGTAGTTTGCCAGCAATAAATCTGACTGGAACACATACTAATGTAGTCATTGATGGGAAATACGACCTCAATACCGCTTTAGAATGGCAAAAGTGTAGTGACCTAAACACTATTCTTAATTTCGTACCAACCATTACCAACAATGGGGTATCTGGACATTCCTATGCATTTGATCTAAACGCAGCAAACAATGTTCACATTAAAGATTTGGAGATCAATAATAATAGAACAACCGCTACAACATATGCCAATAAAGGGATCTCAATGTATGGTATTCATGTAGCCAATTCCTCAAATTTCTATTTCACTAGATTAGATATCACAACAGAAAATGCCTCAAGAGGAATGAACGGTACCGCTGGAGCTGCAGGACAAAACGGACTAGCTGGGCAAGGAGGTTCAACAGGAGATGAAGATGGTACAAACTGTGGCACAAACCTTAGAGACGGCGCCGGAGGAAAAGGTGGCGGTAGTGGTGGCGGACTAGGTGGCGATACTGGAATAAGAGCTTGCGATGGCGGCGGTGGCGCAATTGGAGGTACAGGAATAGTCTCCCGAGGAGGCGGTGGTGGTGGTTCTGGTGGCCGTGGTGGTAGTACAGGATCTAATAGAAGTGGTGGACCAGGTGCACGTGGTGGCTCTGGCGGCGGTGGCGCACTATTTAGCAATGGTGCTGGTGGGTCCTCAGATGATGATTGTGGCCCAGGTAATGGTGCCGGTGCTCCAGGAGCTTCAACTGGTGCAAATGGATCAGGATTTTCAGCCGGAAACAGACCGGCATTAACTTCAGCAAACTATTTGAGCTTCTTCGTACCTCGTAATAGATCTGCAAACGGCACTCCTGGACAAGGAGGCGGTGGCGGCGGCGGCGGTGGCGGTGGCGCTAGTCAAAATGGCTTTACCTGTAACGATGGTGGTGGTGCTGGCGGCGGCGGCGGTGGCGGCGGTGGAGAAGGTGGAAATGGTGGATTTGGTGGATTTGGAGGCGGTGGCGCCTTTGGGATCTATGGCTATAACACACTTGGTGGTGCAGTTGCCCAATCTAGCATAAATCAAGGAAACTTGGGTACCGGTGGTACTGGTGGCAACGGTGGTACTGGTGGTGCCAGTGGTCTTGGTGCTGCAGGAGCGACTAACCCTGAAACGGGTAACGGTGGCCGTGGTGGAAATGGTGGTCGTGGCGGTAGTGGTGGTCGTGGACAAGACGGCGCAAATGGTGTCACTAAAGATGTTCAAAGTGCTGGATCAGGTACGATTGCAGTAAACGCTATAACGCTACCTACCAGTGACATTTGTGTTGTGACCTATGGTGGATGTACCAACTCTGAAATAGATTTCGATGCCACTGCTGGCTCTTGGACTGGTCTTTCATATATCGAGGACGTTAGTCCCGGGACGTCTTCCTATTCTAATACAGACTTAAATGTAAAAGCCTATTATACAACTACAGGGCATAAAGATGTTGGGGTTACCGCAGGAACCTACAAAAACTTTATTTATGTTGGACAAGCTAGGCAGCTACCACAAATTTCGGTAAGTACGGCTCTTCTTTGTCCTGCAGATATGATGAACCTCCAATTGGTCAATTCTAATGCTCCGAAAGCAGATCAAAACTACGAATGGATTATCTATGAAAATACACCAGACGTTGCGATATACAACTCGTCGGCAGCTAGCCCAGGGATGGTTCCACTCCCAGGTACAGCACAACCGAATAAAACATATCTTGTAAGATTCAGAGTGCGGGATGCTTGTTGTGGCTGGTCGGTTCCCGTTTATTCTAGTATAGAGACCATTGGTCAATCAACCCCGCCAACACTAGCTACTGCAACACAGGCCTGCCCTAGTGGAACATTTAGCCTTTCGGTTAGCGGAGGTGTATTGACTCAGAACGGCTATGCCCAATGGTTTGAAGGTTCGTGTGGCGGAACACCGGTTGCGGACCCTAATGCCGTACCTTCTCCATTAGTAGCAACAGATTACTTTGTAAGGTATGTTGACTCGTGTGGAACGACTGCTTGTATATCAGTTACAGTTACACCTGCGGAGGCACCAGTAGCGCCTTCATTTGCCTCCTACACTCCCTTTGCCCCTTGCCCAGGTGTAGGCACAATAAACTTAGTGGCTTTTGGAGGTTCTGTAGGAACGGGTGGTGCTACGGTATGGTTTCAAGATAGCTGTGGTGGGACTCCGGTAGTCGATCCAACTGCAGTTCCTACTCCTACAACTAATACTACATTTTTTGTTCGCTATGAGGCAGATTGCGATACCACTGTTTGTGCAATGGTTGTCGTTATGCCTGCAGGCTCTGTAGCACCTGCAGTCCTTACCATTTCAAATCCAAACGCATGTGTTGGTGAAATGATTGCACTAACAGCATCTGGAGGAACACAAGGGTCAGGAGCTATATTGAGGTTCTATGAGGATTCTTGTGGTGGTACTTTAATTCCAAACCCTTCTGCGGTTACGGTTTCCGGACCAATAACCTATTACGTAAGATATGAAGACAACTGTGGCGTGACTACGTGTGCTTCTGCAAGTGTAGCTGGCAACGCTATCTCAACGGCACCTGCTACCCTTATGATTTCAGACACCACTGCATGTGCAGGAGATACTATTGCTTTAATAGCAATGGGTGGAACTCCTGGGACGGGCGGAACTTTAGTATATTACGAAGGTAGCTGTGGCGGTACAATGATTGCAGATCCGACTATGGTAGTCATAGGCACAACGACAGACTTCTTTGTTCGATATGAGGATTCTTGTGGTGTTACAACCTGCGCAATGGCAAGTCTTAGCTCCGGAAGCGGATCAACTGCTCCGACTACACTGATGATTTCAGATACATTGGCTTGCATAGGCGATACTATTGCTCTTACCGCAATGGGAGGCATTCCAGGGAACGGAGCCACATTAGTATATTATGAAAACAGCTGTGGAGGCACCGTGATCTCTGACCCTACCGCTGTAGTAGTGACGGGTGCAACAGATTACTTCGTAAGATATGAAGATGCTTGTGGAGAAACGATTTGCGCTACAGCAAGTGTGGCAAACGCCATTAGCTCAACAGCTCCAACAACATTAATGATTTCTGATCCTTCTGCTTGTGTAGGAGATACGATTGCATTGACCGCCATGGGTGGTACTGCTGGCACTAACGCAATTCTTACCTACTATGAAGGCAGTTGCGGTGGTACTATGATTGCAGATCCAACCGCGGTAGTAGTGACTGGTCCTACAGATTTCTTTGTTCGATACGAAGATGATTGTGGTGTTACGACTTGTGCTACGGTCAGCTTAGCAGGTTCTAGCAGCTCAACAGCTCCAACAACATTAATGATTTCTGATCCTTCTGCTTGTGCTGGAGATACGATAGCACTGACTGCGATGGGTGGCTCTGCTGGCACTAACGCAATTCTTACCTACTATGAAGGCAGTTGCGGTGGTACTATGATTGCAGATCCAACCGCGGTAGTAGTGACTGGTCCTACAGATTTCTTTGTTCGATACGAAGACGATTGTGGTGTTACGACTTGTGCTACGGTCAGTTTAGCAGGTTCTAGCAGCTCAACAGCTCCAACAACATTAATGATTTCTGATCCTTCTGCTTGTGTAGGAGATACGATTGCATTGACCGCCATGGGTGGTACTGCTGGCACTAACGCAATTCTTACCTACTATGAAGGCAGTTGCGGTGGTACTATGATTGCAGATCCAACCGCGGTAGTAGTGACTGGTCCTACAGATTTCTTTGTTCGATACGAAGATGATTGTGGTGTTACGACTTGTGCTACGGTCAGCTTAGCAGGTTCTAGCAGCTCAACAGCTCCAACAACATTAATGATTTCTGATCCTTCTGCTTGTGCTGGAGATACGATAGCACTGACTGCGATGGGTGGCTCTGCTGGCACTAACGCAATTCTTACCTACTATGAAGGCAGTTGCGGTGGTACTATGATTGCAGATCCAACCGCTGTAGTAGTGACTGGTCCTACAGATTTCTTTGTTCGATACGAAGATGATTGTGGTGTTACGACTTGTGCTATGGTGAGTGTCAATTGTAATGCAGGATTTGCGGTTTCCGCCTCTGTTCAACTGGAAGGTCCTTATAACGGAACCACTATGTTGATGGAAGATGATCTACGAACAATTGGCTTGATTCCATTGATGGAACCTTATACTGCCTTAGGATATACCCATATTGGTGGTGGTGGAGAATCTACTGTACCATTGGTATTTGCTACGACAGGACCGGATGCTATTATTGACTGGGTATTTGTAGAATTGCGCGATAGCTCGGATAATACAGTACCAGTGGCTACACGCTCAGCATTGATGCAAGCAGATGGCGATATTGTTGATGTAGATGGATCAGCAGGTGTTGATTTTACAGGAACAGGAATTACTGCAGGTGAATACTGGGTAGTGGTTCGCCATAGAACGCATTTAGACATCATGTCAACAACTCCGGTTATGATTGATGGCGTCAACCCTGCTACGTATGACTTTATCGCCTCAGGCGCCTTTGGAAACGGCTTAAAGACGCTTAACAATGGTGACATGGTGATGTATGAAGGTGATACCAATCAAGATGGAGTCATTAATGCAGCGGATAGAAGTGCTGTTTGGAATTTCAGAAATCAATCTGGTTATCTAGAAACAGATACTTCTTTGGATGGTGTTTGTAATGCAGCTGATAGAAGTCAAAACTGGAATAACCGAAACAACCTTACTAAGGTACCATAAACTAACAAAGCCACAAATTTTAGGCTTCCCCCAAAACCTAAGAGACTTTAAATCAGAGTTTCTTAGGTTTTGTTTTTTTATTTAGTTATTGATTGAACAATACATGAGTCGGAGTCGGTTCATACATTATTGTTAATGTTATAAGTAGCAATTTACTTTGGAAACTGGGATTAAATTCCACCATGTCCGCCCTAGTTTTATGCATTATTTTAGATATTTTAGATAATAATTAAGGAGGATTGATAATTTGTCTTAACATCGATAATTATCATTATATTGGTATCATTATTTTTGTAATCTTAATTATGTACCTATGAAATTTTATATACCTCTTATACCTCTTATTGTTTTTATCTTTTTTAATATTGAATATGGGTTCACCCAAGCGACTTGTGCTACTGCTGTCCCGATAACACTTGGAACACAGCAATGTGGTAGTTCTCAAGGACAACTGGGTGATTTTCCAGCAGGCGTAACAGCTCCTACTAACCCTTGTAATTCCCTTTACAATGATGACGAATATTGGTTTACAATCACTGGAGATGGGGTCAATTCGCTTCAGTTAGACCTTACAGGAATAAGCCAGACTTATGCTGGAATTTTTGTGTTTGACGATTGTCCTGCTAATAATCCAACTTGTATTGCAGGTAACACCAATGGAAACAATACTTCAGACATTTCTTTAACAACTTTTAATCCATTGGCTAATGGAACTGTTTATTATGTTGCAATAGTAAGTTGGGGAGCTCCTGACTGGACAGCTTTCTGTCTTGATGCTGCAGTTGTACCGCCGTTACCACCAATTACAAATGACTCTTGTATAAATGCTATACCTGTCATGGTTAATTCTGGTAATGCTTGCACCTTGATTACTTCAGGGTCTACAACTGGTGCTACAGCGTCTTTATCAGGATGCACTGGAACCGCCAATGATGATGTTTGGTTTTCATTTGTGGCTACTGATGTCCTTCATAATTTTACTATTTCAAATGTTTCTCCAACAATAGGGACAAGTACTGACATGGTTCATGAAGTCTTTTCTGGTGCTTGTGGGACGCTAGCGTCCTTGTCATGTAGCGATCCTAACTTTAGTACTGTATCAGGTTTAACCGTTGGCACAACCTACTATATTAGAGTATATAGTTACTTTACATCAAGTAGTCAGACGTTTGATTTATGTATAGGAACACCACCTCCACCTCCTATCAATGATTTATGTCTTGATGCAATCAAGTTGTTGGTTAACCCAAATGATTCTTGTGCTATTTTCGGATCTGGGACAACTGCTTCTGCTAGCCAATCTATAGCAGGATGTACAGGGACAGCCAATGATGATGTTTGGTTCTCATTTGATGCCACAAGTACCAATCACTTATTTATTGTGAACAATGTTGTTGCTGTTACTGGATCAAGTGTAGACATGGTCCATGAAGTATTCTCTGGTGCTTGCGGCGCTTTAGCATCTTTATCATGTAGTGATCCAGATCAAAGTGTGGTATCTGGATTTACAGTAGGTCAAACCTATTACGTTAGAGTCTATAGTTACTTTACTTCAAGTAGTCAGACGTTTGATTTGTGCATAGGAACACCACCTCCACCTCCTGTAAATGATTTATGTGTAAATGCACAAAAGATATTGGTCAATCTCGATACTACTTGTACACTTTTTGGGTCTGGCACAACAAATTTTGCTACCCAATCTATGCCGGGTTGTATTGGAACAGCCAATGACGATATTTGGTTTTCATTTGATGCTACTAATACCAGTCAGATGTTTACTTTGAAAAATATAGTCTCTTCAACAGGAAGTACTGATATGGTTCATGAAGTCTTCTCAGGCACTTGTGGTGCATTGGTATCTATGCATTGTCAAGATCCTGAGTTTAGTATTTTATCGGGTTTCACAGTAGGAACAACCTATTATGTTAGGGTTTACGGTTACTTCTCATCAAGCAGTTTTACGTTTGATTTGTGCATTGCCACACCACCTCTGCCACCTGTTAATGATTTATGCCAATCTGCTTTACCACTGCCAGTTCAGCTTGATTCTTGTGCCACATGGACAATTGGAACAAATGTAAGTGCGACGGACTCCGGAGTACTGCCTGCTCCTACCTGCGGTTCTTATGGTGGGGCTGATACATGGTATGAGGTTGTTGTTGGTGCCAGTGGAGCTGTTAATTTTGATGTGCAAAATGTAACTTGGACAAGTGCCGCTGCATCATTATACTCAGGTACTTCATGCACTAGTTTAACAGAAGTCGATTGTACACAATTTGCTTCAGGTTGGCCATTTATCTTTACTGGATTGACTCCTGGAACTTACTACTTACGAGTTTGGGACTATAGTAATGATGATATCGGTACGTTCGAATTATGTGCTGTTGAGTATACCGCATGTTCCATTGCCAGTTTAACCTCTGGGACTCAAACGGCTTGTGATTCTTTAAATGGAAATTATACACAAAACATCACTATTTCGCATAATGCGCCAAGCGGATCAACAATTGATTTAAACGGTCAGATTTTCACATTAGGAACAAGTCCCGAAACATTAACTCTCACTGGATTGCTTGCTGATGGCTTACCAGTTACCGTAATTGTAACCATTTCTGGGACTTCCACTTGTGCACTTACTGAAATAGATTTGTTTACCGCTCCAAGCTCCTGCTTTTCACTTCCAACGACAAATTGTGGTTCATTTTCCAGTTCTCCAGGGGCAGTTATCGATGATGCCAATGATCCATCCGACACAATTACTGTAAGTAATACAGGAATGATACTTAGTGATCTAAATGTTGTTGTAAAAGTCGATCATACTTATTTGGCGGATTTAGACATTACTTTGACAAGTCCTACTGGAACTATAGTTGCTCTTACAATGGATAATTGTACTTCAGAAGATAATATGGAAATTGAATTTGATGATCTGGGCAATCCTTTAGTTTGTGCTTCACCAACTGTGGGTTACTTTGTACCAGATGGTAATTTATCTGATTTTAATGGTCAACTGTTTGACGGAGATTGGGTACTGTCGGTTATGGACGATGCCGCAAGTGATGATGGCACATTAGTACAATGGTGCTTGATACCTGATTTAATCCTAAACACAGAAGCTGAGGATGTGATTCACAATGCTATTCAATTAGCACCAAATCCAACTGAAGATCAATTAGGAATTACGTTCACTACTGAACTTGATCAACTAGACATTTGGTCTATTGATGGTCGACATATATTGAACCAATCCCTAAATGGCGTATCTGAATTCGTAAATTTAGATGTTAAACGCTTATTATCGGGAGCGTATATCATTAGATTTACATCTGGTAATCAAGTGATTACTAAGCGATTTATAAAGTTATAATTCTGGGTAAACCTGAATTCAATTTATTTAACACCTTGTGGCATGCGATTTTTCTAGCATACCGCAAGGTGTTTTTTTAATGGAACAAATTAAAAGTATTGTGATTTAAAGCTACTGCGCCCCATAACAGGGTCGGCCTACCTTTCGTTGTGCAGCAGGCAGACCCTGTTATGGGCCGCAGTACGTTCCTCTCTAAAAACCCTTTAAAAAGAAAAGACATAAGCATCCTTATGGTCAAACAATTAATAACGAACAATTAAACATTGCTTAAGTTTCTGCAGAACCGAAAGGATGCATCGTGTCAGTGTAATGGAATTTGTTGTAACTGAAGGAGATATAGCCTAATTCCTTGGTCCAAAACACTTACTACTTTATTAATACAACCCCGGCGTAGCTGCTTGGAATGGCGACGTTAGGAGCGTGCGCAGCACCATAGCGAACGCGGAGTATGGAAAGGAGCGACGCAATAATGATGTTGTATTGAAGCATTGAAATACAACAATCATTATTGGGGATGCCCCAAAATAAAAAAAGACAATGCAACTATCGGTTCCTCCTCCAAAGAACTGCGACACCTGCATTGCCAAACTAACTACACTACCTATGAAAAGTTTTTACTAAACTCAATGTAACTCCCTTTTGAATTACAACTACATAACGCAGGGAATTGTGTTAAAGTTTAGGAATGGAGTACTATAACAATTGTTTAACCAATGTGAAACAATTTAACAGTCGTATTATTAATGGTTAATTGTTCCTTATTAATTGTATACATTAGTAACTTTGTTGGATGAAAATCGCTGTTTCCATTCTATCCTTGTTGTTTTGCTTTACGTTTAGTGCCTTTGGTCAATCCCTGCAATCCCCTGAGCAATTCTTAGGGTATGAGCTTGGAAGTCAATTTACGGTGCATCACAAACTGACGGATTACTTCGATCACCTTGCCAAAAACAGTGATCAGATCACACTCCTACCCTATGGTAACTCTTACGAAAACAGACCGCTGTTTGTCGCTGCGATTTCCAGTAGTCAGCATATTGTTAATCTAGATCAGATAAGACGTAACAGCCTTCGCAGTGCACAGTTTATCGAAGAGCCAGTGACAGGAAAACAGCTTCCAGTAGTTTGGTTTAGTTATAATGTGCATGGAGACGAGGCGGCTACTTCAGAAGCGGCGCTCAAAACAGTCTATCATTTACTCACGGACCCAAAGGCTGTAAAATGGTTGGAAGAGGTTGTTATATTGCTTGATCCCTGCTTGAATCCAGATGGCCGAGAGCGGTATGTCAATTGGTTTAATGGTACACGAAATCATGTTCCTAATTTAGATGTAAAATCGCAAGAGCATCAGCCACCTTGGCCTGGCGGACGGACGAACCATTACTTGTTTGATTTGAATCGGGATTGGGCATGGCAAACGCAACAGGAAAGTCAGATGAGAGCCGCATTGTACCATCAATGGATGCCACAAGTGCACGTCGATTTTCACGAAATGGGTATTGAATCACCGTATTTCTTTGCGCCAGCAGCCAAGCCATTCCATGAAATCATCACGCCTTGGCAACGAGAATTTCAACACCATGTTGGAGAAAATAACTCGCGGTATTTTGATGAGGAAGGTTGGTTATATTACACCGGCGAAATTTTTGATTTGTTCTATCCCAGTTATGGTGATACCTGGAGTGTTTTCCAAGGAGCTCATGGCTTTACGTATGAACAAGGCGGTTCAAGGCATGCAGGAGTTTGCGTTATCAAATCAGAAGGAGACACCTTGACCCTTGAAGAGCGTATTGAGCACCATTTCACAACAGGAATCGCCACTATTGAGACGACTTTCCAACATCGAGAATCAGTTATTAACGGTTATACTGATTATTTTAAAAAGGCCGTTTCTGGCGATGATTTCAAATACAAAACCTATGTTATCAATCGTCAGGAACACCCACAAAAGGCGACTGCGTTGGTAAAACTGCTTAAAAAGCAAAATATCCGATTCCAGATTGCCGATCAATCAGAAAAAGCGACTGGATTTGACTATTTGAATAACAAGGAAACTGGTTTTCAGATCAACAAGGGTGATTTTTTGGTTTCAGCCAAACAACCACAGTCTCACTTACTAAAAGTATTGATGGAACCGCGGTCTGCCTTGGAAGATTCTATTACTTATGATCTAACGGCCTGGGCGTTGCCTTATGCTTACGATGTTAAAAGTTATGCCTGTACAAAACACATTTCAGGAGTAAATTGGGAAGTCAATCAAACAATAATTTCACATAGTAGAAACGTTACGAATAGCATTGGATTTGTTATCAACTGGGACAATTTTGAATCTGCTCGACTGCTATCCGCATTACTCAAAAACAAAATAAAGGTAAGACGTTCACAAAAGCCCTTCACGATAGGCGACAAGTTATTTGAACGCGGGAGTCTGTTGATCAACAAAAATAATAACCGGGAATTGGGCAATCAGTTTATTGGTACCATTAGAAAAATTGCAGCGACTTATGATATTGACTTGATTGAACTTGGTCCAGGCGTCAAACCCTCTATCAATTTTGGATCAGGTAACTTTAAATTGGTTCCTATGCCCAAAGTAGCGCTGCTCAACGGATCAGGCGTGAATCAATACCGGTTTGGTGAATTATGGTATTATATTGATCGGGAATTGGAGTATCCAACCACTGTGATTGACGCCAATCGCATCAACATTTCACTAGACAACTATGATGTTGTAGTGCTTGCGGCTGGAAGTTACAGAAGTCACATCAAGCCTAAAGTTCAGGAGTTCGTACAAAATGGAGGCACAGTCATCGCTTTGGAATCGGCTATGAAGCAATTTGCAGGAGAAAAGTCCTCTAAGTTGAAAAGCAAAGCCAACCCAGAAGCCAAAGTCGATAAAAAGAACATCCGCTTTGAGCAGAAAGAACGTCAAAAAATGAGCGGTGATCTTGCGGGAAGTATTTACAGGGTGACGCTGGATAATTCTCACCCGTTAGCCTATGGCCAATCGGAGTTTTTCCACATTGTTAAACGCAATAACAAGACATACGAATTGCTAGAAGAAGGTTGGAATGTGGGGCAGTTCAAGAAGGACTGTCATGTCAGTGGTTTTGTAGGCCATCGCTTAAAACCACAAATCGAAGAAACACTGGCATTGGGCGTAGAGTCGATGGGCAGTGGTCGGGTGATCTATTTTGCAGATAGTCCTATTTTTAGGGGGTTTTGGTATTCTGGCAAACTCATTTTAGCTAATGCCATTTTCATGGAATAATGGTGTTATATTGGGTAGTACTTTCAGCGCTACCGTTATCTAGGGGGCTCTGGACCTAGGGTTTCACCCGGTGTTACCCTGGGCTGACAAATTGAGCACCTACAGTGCTCAATGCACACTTTCAGCGCTAAGAGTCTTTTTTGCCAAACATTGGTTTTTTGAAATTCTCTAGTATCTCGATTAAAGATCCTTTTTTCTCGGCGAAATAGTTGCCTGGGCTAAACGAGACGACTGCACTCACTTTTTCGTTACTCGCTGCTAGGTATAGTGCTAGAGTTGAAGAATTAGAACTGCCCCACAAGGTTACCCGTTTACCATATTCTTTATGAACGTAGTTGATAGCGGCAATCATATCTTGCTTTGCATCCAAATAACCAATTGGTTTGCCCGCTTTCTTGGCTTTTAGTGTTGTTTGATTGACCTTATCAGCGATTGGCCCACCAGATCGAGATACGTGTGCCATAGGTATGAATTGTCTACTTTATGATAGTACTAGTCATTTTTTTTACTAGGATGTCATACTGATTGATGGCCAAGGATTGCAGGCTATTCAGTATTCAAACTTCACTACAAATCAAAGTGAATTAATTACATTTGGGAAAGTTGTGTTTGAGTAATACCGGGTTTTCCGGGACAGCTCAACAAAAGGGTAATCTGAATTTCAGGTTCCCTTTTTAGTTAGATATATTCAATATAAATAACACCCCAATACGTATATGGGCAAAGTGTAAGTGTCATAGTTATCGAAGAGACGTTACAAATAGGAGCGCGAAAGATACCATTAGCATTATTGCAAATGTAGTTTATAAAGTTAATCGCGTTGCACACAATGCGCTAGACTTGGGAAAGGTGCTTGAAATGACTACTAAGGTAAGGATTGTGTTTATTCATAATAAAAATGGCAAAAATGTAACACTTCCATTGCAATACCCGATAAAGGAGTACTTAAGAACAATAACTTGTTACCTCCTGAAAAATTCGACAAAAGCAATCATAAGCTTATATTTTCATGCAATACACGTTTTTACATAAAAGAATTATAATCAAGTTAATAGCCATACATTCCAATGTAAATTGTGTGCCAATTAGTAAAATTTGTCTTTTTTTATTACAATACACAAGCTTGATTATGCTCATTTAAATAGTATACAATTAAATCAACAATCTAACAATCTATAATTATGAAAAATTATCAATTTATTACCATAATACTCTTACTGTTTTTCCTTCAAAATACAACCTTTGCGGGTACCTTTAAGGTTGCAAATACTAATAACTCAGGGAGTGGATCTTTGAGAGCGGCCATTCAATTAGCAAACAGTACTTTTGGAACAGATAACATAATATTTGATATTCCCGGAATAGCACCGCATTCAATTGTCATTTCAGGATCAGCGCTTCCAGCTATTACAGAGGCAGTTATCATTGACGGCACTACACAACCTGCCAATGGTTTTGCAGGAGTTAGTCCAAAGATCATAATAACACGTAGCCTGAATAGTTCCGGGTTAAACGGATTGAACATTACAGCGGCTGATGTTGAAATCTATGGTCTTTACGTCACTGGATTTGACTATAATGGTGTCGTTGTATCAGGTGATAGGTGTAAAATTGGTGCTCCAGGAAAAGGCAATGTATTTAGTGGTAATGAGTCCAATCAACTACAACTAAAAAATCTTACTGGCGGGAGCATTCAAAGTAATAAAATTGGGACGGATACAACAGGAACTTTGCCTGCTCTTTTAAATGAAGGCTATCATGGAATATCCATGGAAAGTGTTTCTTTTACAACCATTGGAGGTGGAGCATCTGCACAAGGAAACTTAATTTCAGGAAACGACTATACTGGAATCACTATGGCTTGTTGTTTAAACAATTCTATATTTAATAATAAAATCGGTACTGATATTACTGGGAAATTTGATCTGGGAAACCAATATAGCGGCATTAGACTTAATCGTCCATCATCAAATTTTTGTAGTAGCGAAAACAATGTAATTGGAGAAATTGACAAAGGCAACTTAATCTCTGGCAATCAGTACCATGGCATTGATTTAAGCTGTGCTTCAAACAACTTAATCTTCAACAATTTGATTGGTACTGATATTAGTGGAAAGGTGGTAATTCCAAACGAGTATAGTGGCATTAACATTGACCGGGATAGCTATCAGTCCATATCTGTTTGTTCAGGAGATAACAACGTGATTGGAGAGTTAAACAAAGGCAATTTAATTTCTGGGAATAAATATTATGGAATTAGTGTGTCTTGCTCCTCCTCCAATACCATTTTCAACAATTATATAGGCACTGATATTACAGGAACGCTGTCTATTCCAAATGAATATGGAGGTGCAAATATTCAGCAAGAGGTGCCATTCCCGGGGGAGCCAGAATGTCTTACACAAAACAACTTGGTTGGCGCAATTGGCAAGGGCAACCTGATCGGAAACAATTTAGGATATGGTATCAGTGTTGTTGGTGCGAAGTCAACAGGAAACAAGCTCACCCAAAACAGTATATTTTGTAATACCAATGGAGGTATCAACTTAACAGATCAAAATGGCTATGGAATTGGGTCAGGAAATCTAGGATATACGGCACCAATCATTTCTACAGCTACAAATAATTCAGCGTCTGGCACTGCTGCACCTAATGATTTGATCGAGTTATTCATTGATGATTCCTGCCCAGACTGTCAAGGAAAAACATACGTTGGGACTACTGTTGCTGATGCATTAGGAGATTGGATGTTTACAGGTCAATTGTCAGGAACGATTGTGGCTACAGCAACAGATACATTTGGCAATACTTCACCATTTTCTGCTTGTGCTATAGTGACCAACTTATGTACTGATTTAACGCCTGTTATGAACATTCTTCCTAATAATATTGCTGGACCATCTTCGGTTCAAGTCGCTGTAAAACTCTCAGAAATTCATAATGTGGATACAGACGGGACGGTCATCACGGTACGAATTCCCTCAGATCCGAGATTTGTGTTTGTGTGGGACATAGGACTGACATTTGCTGCCTTCACCCCTGTTCAGAATTCAGACTGGAATTACTTAGGGGACAATGGTGTTTTTCACAGCTGGTCGTTTAATGGGAATGGGTTGATTCTGGAAGGGCTGAACACCACTGCTTTTGGCTTTTATGGATTTTACGATCCGCAAGGAACCGATGGACAGACAACACTCACAGCAACAGTAGTACCGCAAAGTGGTGGAGAATGCAACTTTGTGAATAACTCAGATTCTGAGACACTCATTTACTTTCAATAATTTGTGTTTCATGTAGAAGCTCAACAAAAAGGCGATTTGAATTTCAGATTGCCTTTTTGACTACGCTTCCACTGTTTCTCCCTTATGCGCATTGATGAGTTGCTCTTGCACTTCTCTTGACACTTTCGCGAAGTCAGCGAACTTGCGCGTGTGCTTGGCGCGTCCTTGAGAAAGCGATCGTAAGGTAGAAGAGTATTTGTACAACAGTCGCAAGGGTAATCGTGCTTTGATTTTCTGATAATGGCCATCAGCATCTACTCCCATGATCATTGCGTTTCGGGACTGAAGATCACTCATGATGTCTCCCATGACGTCATTTGTGCAGAGTACCTCAATATCGTACATTGGTTGTAAGATGACAGGGCCTGCCTGCACAAAAGCCGTTTTAACACAGTGAGAAGCGGCTAACATGAACGCCATGTCATTAGAGTCGACTGCGTGCATTTTACCGTCGTAGACACTTATCCTGATGTCTCTAGCGTAGGAGCCTGTCATTGGACCGTTTTCAAGGGTTTTCATGACACCTTTGATGATTGCATTCTGGTACTTGGTGTCAATTGAACCGCCGACGATGCACCAGAGAAATTTCAGTGTGCCGCCCCATTCCAGATCAATTGATTGCTCGGATCTGACGTTTACGTCTTTTGGAGGTGGCATGCCGTCATAGTAAGGTTCGACGAGCATATGTACTTCAGCAAACTGTCCTGAGCCGCCACTTTGTTTTTTATGGCGGTACGAGGTCTGGCAACTCTTTGTTATTGTTTCCCTGTATGCGATTTTCGGCTCGATGAAGTCTAGTTCCACATTGTATAATTTCTCAAGGCGGTACTTGATCATGGACAAGTGCATTTCGCCTTGACCATGAATAATAGTTTGCGACAATTCCTTTGATTGTTCTATGACTATTGTAGGATCTTCTTTTTGTAGCTGACTCAATCCCACCATAATTTTCTCTAGATCGTTTTTCGAAGGTGGCTTAATGGCGGCTCTGATTCGCGGTGCTGGGAATCCGATAGGTTCTACAGTAATTGACGTCCCTTTTTTGGTTAAGGTATCATTGGTTTTGGTGTCTTTCAGTTTCACTACGACACCAAGATCACCCGCATTAAGTTTATCGACATTAATTCTGGTTTTACCATTCAATAAATATATCTGACTGAACCGTTCTCCGTTGGTTGTTCTGGCGTTGGTCAATTCCTCTCCTCCTGAGACGCTACCGGACACGACTTTAAAGTAGGAGATTTCTCCTAGGTGTGGTTCAGAAAGGGTTTTGTAGAAAAACAATACGGGTGCTCCTGTTTGGGCACAAGCGATTTCTTCTGCATCTGTGGAGAGGTATGGTCGATCGACTGGTGCTGGTGCGACGTCATGTAAGAACCCCATGATCCTTCCGCTGCCCATATTGTTGATAGAGGAGACACAAAACAAGGGGAATATTCTATGGTTTAACATCGACAATTTCAATCCTTTTGTCATTTGTTCCTCTGTGAGTGCGCCTGTTTCGAAATAGGCTTCCATGAGTGTTTCGTCAAATTCTGCAATCGTTTCTACCAATTTCTCGTGTAGGTCGTTGGCGTTGCTCACTTCGCTTTCAGGGATGTCTTGTTTCTCTGGTTTGCCGCCGCCTTCAGGGAAGACGTACATCACCATTTTCAGCACATCAATGATGGCGTTAAATCCTATTCCCGCATTATATGGATATTGTACAACGGTGACTCTGTTACCGAATCGACTCTTTGCCTGATCGACGGTATTGTCGAAGTTGGATTTTTCGTGATCGAGTTGATTGACTGCGAAAATCAGTGGTGTTTTAAAGCGTTCTGTGTATTCCCATACGAGTTCTGTCCCTACTTCCACGCCTTGGGTGGCATTTAGAATCATTACTGCGGTGTCTGCTACTTTTAGAGCGGAAACTACTTCCCCTACAAAGTCATCATATCCTGGCGTATCAATGATGTTAATTTTTGAATCTTTCCACGCGACATGCATCAAGGAAGAAAATACAGAATTTCCTCGTTCTTTTTCAACATTATAATGATCGGAAACAGTATTTCCTTCTTCAACTGTTCCTCTTCTGGAGATTGATCCTGCTTCAAACAACATCGTTTCGGCCATTGTTGTTTTACCACAACCTGAATGCCCTAATAGTACAATATTTCGAATGTCTTTAGTGGAATAAACTTTCATCTGTTTATAATTTGGTAAAAGAATAGTTTTGACTTATTGTTAATTGCAAATTACATAAAATCCAAACATATACAAACATAATTATCTATTTAAGCAAAATTTTCTTCCGAATAGAATTACTCAGTGAATTCTAAATGGTTAATAATGAATATCTTTCACTCAAATCTGTTTTGTAATGATTACTGGTGAATTATCAATTTTAAATAATTGGCACATGATTGGTTATGAGGTGATGTGTAGTAAAAATAGACGAATGCTTGGACTTACTAGACAAAGTTAAATTACGTAACTTTAAAGTGTCAACCAAACTCAGTAACAAGTTTGTGTGACAACTTTTATTAGTATTTATTTCTTAAATCTGTCAACTACTTTTAGGAATAGACCGTAAAACCCCGTTGGGGTAATCGTACATACGCTCCGCCAGTCAAAATAAACTTTTGTAAGCGGTCAGTCTACAAATAGGGACGATGCTAAGGCACCTTGTTTGGGATTTGATGTAAGCGGTCAGTCTGCAAATAGGGACGATGCTGACGCACCTTGCTAGGGATTTGATGATAGTTGTTTCGCACTTACAGCGCTTATATCATTTGTACAAAAAACTTAGGGCGATGCCCTAGGCTACTATGTAAAACCCCGTTGGGGTAATCGTACATACGCTCCGCCAGTCAAAATAAACTTTTGTAAGCGGTCAGTCTACAAATAGGGACGATGCTGACGCACCTTGTTTGGGATTTGATGTAAGCAGCGGGTCAAAGCATCCGTTTTTTTTTCAAAAATAGAAATTTTTAAATATTTATTTATCTAAATTATTTGATTCATTTAGTATATTAATCAAAATATTACGTGTAACAAAATTTTTATATTAAAATAATTTACAGTTTGACTCGTGTGGAATTTTTCGGTTTTTGTCTCTATATAAGTAGAAGATTGATAAAAACTGAATTCCATGAAAGAGTCAATAAAAGAGTACTTATATTTTACATTATCTGAACGAATCGGCGCTATTTCCTTAGTCTTATTGTTTGTTGCTGTGATCTATTCCTATAACAAGTTTGCGAACCAACCGCCAACAGTAGATCCGATGTTAGTTTTGCAGCAAGAGATGGCACTGCTAAAGCTAGCACTAAAGGAACAAGAACACACTAAGAATGAGACATCGGATTACAACTACTCAAAGCAGACATCAGAAAATGCGACTTCTAGGTATTCCGACCCACGCAAAGCCAAATATCAGAAATCTCACAAGCAGCAAACACAATACTCCAAACCCAAAAAGAGCACAAAGACATACAGCAATAAGAAACCAGAACGATTACCGCAAACTGAATACAAGCACAAAGTAACCCCTGTATCCCTGAAAGCAAGAGGTTCACAGAAGCACGCTCCTAGTGAATCCAATTCTGGTATAACTGCTTCAGCGCCTGCTGATTTCTCAAGAGCGAAGACTAAAGTCGACCGTAAGCCCAATTACCGATTTCGGAAACCCCTTAAAGTGGATGTAAACAAAGCAACTGCGGAGTCGTTTCAAAAACTGTATGGAATCGGTCCGGCCTACTCTAAGCGAATTGTGAAATTCAGAGAGGCGCTGGGCGGTTTTTCTGCTGTCCATCAAGTCAGCGAAGTCTATGGAATGCCTGATTCTACCTTTCAATCTATATTACCGAATCTCGAAATTTCTCCAGTGATCTTGCATAAGATGGATCTCAACACTGTATCTAAGGACGACCTGGCGATGCATCCCTATTTGCATTGGAAACAGGCTAAAATAATTGTAGCATATAGAGACATGCATGGCCCTTTCAATCATTTTGATGATTTGAAAAAGATACATGGTTTGGAACAAGACATGATTGAGAAAATGAAGCCTTATCTTAAAGTTAATGATTAATGTTGAGTGCACTCCGAAAAGTCTCTTTTGTCCAAACCCGAAATGTCGGACCACATCGTTTTCAAGAATTTTAAAGTCCTCGCTCTATCTTCTACTTACAGGATGTAGCGCTATTAACAAGAGTTAACTGCGGCTCTAAAATTCTTTCAGCCTCGATTTTGACCAAAATAGTACTTTTCGGAGTAGACTCAATGTTGAGTGTTTAGTGATTAATTATGACGCAAAAATTGATAAAAAGGGAAGGATAGGACCAAGCAAACATGTAAGGCTTTACTTACAGGAAAACCTTAAATTCTGAGATTTCCGATTAAAGGTTTTAGCAATGTATTCGTAAAAAATTTGGTATGATGCCGCGCCTTCAGCGCTCTATTTTTTGTAGGACACTTTTACCCTGGGCTGGTAGATGCCACACTTTCAGCACTCAAACTTCCTATTAAAAAAATTAGTAATTAGCCAAACTTGAGTCCCAGGGTTTTACCTTGGGCTGACAAATTGAACAGCTTCAGTCCCGCCTGCTGTGCAACGGAAGGCAGGGCTCAAAACACACTTCAGTTTTCCTTTTTTACACCTTCAGTGTTACTCGACTAAGTCTTAAAAACCATAAACAACTAACAAAAAGGCACTTAGGATCGAAAATCAAGTTTTGACAAAAAAAATCAAACTTTTTATCCAAAAAAGAATAATTAAAATACCCTATTTTTATTCATATGAACTAACGCATAGAAATGAGCACTTACAAACGGCCATTCAAATCAATTTAATAAATAATTCAATTTGTAACACCAGGTTCCAATTGACTTAATAATTATGAAATGACTAACCTAAAACCAGATAATCCAACATTTCTGTTTCAGATTCTCATGACTGGATTTACAATACTCCTTTCATTTTCAAGTGTTATAGCACAAGTTAGCAACATCGCTATCCACGTCCGAGGAAATACTGGTGACGAGGACATGACGCTTACAGTCAACGGTCAAGTACTAGGGAGTTGGGTGGATATCCCTGCTGATACTCTTTTTCAAAGTTATAAGATTTACAATGTGGTAGTGAATACCCCAACGACCGTTAATTCCCTTCGTATCAATTCTACGAGTGGACAGGTATGGGAACATGCGCTAATCGTTGATAAAATTGTGATTGATGGTGTGGTGTATCAAAGTGAAGCCAATACTACAAAAGGGTATACATGGGACGGGTATAATGGGTGTACAATAGATTATAAGTCCATTGAATGGTTAAGTTGTCCTAATAGTTGGTTTGAATATGAGGCAGTGCAAGGCGTGGAATTGGCAAATCCTACTTCAAATGATTGTTCCACTTCAGGCGAACCAATTATCATTTTTGATACTGATATAGGACCAGATATAGACGATGCGCTTGCTTTGGCCATGCTCCATTCCTATGCAAGTAATGGAGAAGCTAAGATAGCTGCAGTTACAGTATCGAGGAATTCAGATATTGGAGTGCGTTACTGTGATGCTATCAACACTTTCTATATGCGTCCAGACATCCCCATTGGGAAATACTTTGGCTCCACAACAAAAGATAACGCTGACAATGCTTTTACTGGGCCGGTGATACAAAGTGGCCATTATCCACATGACGTACATACTACTGGATCTATAAAAGAAGGCTATAAGGTAATGCGAGAAGTCCTTGCTTCATCTCCTGATAATAGCGTAATCATTCTGCAAACTGGGTTCAGTACCAATACAGCGCAACTGCTTCAGAGTCAACCAGATGCTATTTCACCATTGACTGGCCAGCAACTTGTTCAGCAAAAGGTTTCCTTGATTTGTTTTATGGGAGGAAGAATCTATCAGTCGCTCCCTGAATTTAATATTCAGATTCACATTCCGAGTGCGCAGTATCTTTTTGCTAATTGCCCTGTTGATATCATCCAGAGTGATTTCGCATTGGGCTATAACATTTTTTACCCCTTAAGCAGTATTTACAACGACTATAATTATGTTACCAATCATCCGATCAAACAAAGTTACCTAACTACAGATCTATCCTGGCATCAGGATAATGGTGCTTATTACAACATGCGTGTTTGGGATTTGACTTCTGTGATTGCTGGAATAGAACCGCTTACGGACTACTTCAAACTTGAACCTCGTGGTAATATTGTGATACAGAATAATGGCGTCTCCGTTTTCACTGCCAATCCAAATGGCAATGTTATTGGACTAGGTTCTGCGCAATCCTACTCAGCAGCTGAGAAGCAAAAAATAGTTGATCGTATGATTCTATTATCTAGTCAACCGCCAGGGTTAGGAAATTCTTGTGTTTCACTTCAGCTGAAAGTTTGCCTAGAAGGTGCACAAAACGCTTCAATTATGACGAATAATCTCTATCAACGCAATCTACTACCCTCTGGTCAGCCGTACAATGTGCCGCCTTGGAATTATCCAGGTACGGAGGGCGGAGGATGGACGGTTTCAGACTATCCTGCTAACGCAGTGGACTGGGTGCTCATTTCTCTTAGAAGTACTACTGATCCCGTGTCGGAAGTTGCAAAAGGGGCAGCACTAGTCCTACAGGATGGACGTATTTCAATTACCCTTAATTTACCTAACAGCAATGTGCCTAACTCTTTTTATGTTGTTGTGGAACATCGCAATCACTTGCCAGTTATGACTGCTACCTCAGCACTAGTCATCAATAACACCATAACCCATGACTTTACTAGTAATAATAGTTATTTAGGCGGAGGGCTCGGACAAAAGTTGTTAGACAATACGATTTGGTGTTTATATGCAGGTGATTCTACCCCATCCAATACGGGTTATGAGATATCTGGTGCCGACAATGTGCTATGGCAGGGACTCAATGGTAATTTCCAACAATACCTTCCTGTTGATTATGATTTGGATGGTGATGTCAATGCTGCTGACAAGGTACTCTGGTATCGTAATAATGGTGTTTTTTCTGGAGTTCCAAAGTAGTTTTCACAATTAGTCTTTTGTTTTTTTCTTCCTACAGATTGGGAATTTGGCCAATTAGCGACTTCCTTCTGTACCAAACCAGTTCGAGTGTTAATTTGATAACAAAAATAGACGTTTGGAATTGCCTTTGGTGAGATATCTTGGTTGCACAGGAATCATCGCAAATGAAATCAAGGCTCCTTAGGTCTTATACCAAAGATGTTGCACCTAACGGAGCTATGGTTCAAATCATTGTGATGATTCTACCAAGATATCTCACCTATGATGCTAGCCTAATTAATGTTTACATAGAGATTATTGAGCAGCCTGACATAAGTAATTTATAATCAACCAGTTAATAGTAAAAATCAGGTTAAAACCAATTAATGTTCTTTTGATTATATTACCACAAAACAGCCTAACTAGCATCCATGGCTTAAAATTTGTATATTGTAGTATATTGACCAGATAATGAGCAATATACACACCAGTGTGGTTCGAATTACTGCACTACTATTAATTTTAACGTTAGACAGTCAATTAGATTGTGCGGCGTTTACATACAATATGGATCAATGAAAAATTTAATTTTGATTGTCTTATTACTGTTTTCAACACAAATCTATGCAAAGAAGTATGCAAAGAAGTATGAAGGAACAGTCACAAAAATAACAGGCGAGACCATTGAATGTACAATTGTCATGAGTGGCGCACATAGATGGAGAGATGAAATTTATAGTAAAAAAGCCTTAAAAATAGAAGTCAACAATAAAAAAATCAGCTTAGCCCCATCAGATATAATTAGTTATTCTATTAATTTAGAAGATAAATGGCACACGTATTGGAGTGTTCAAATTTATAACGAATATTACTTATTCATGAAAAAAGTAGTTTCTGGGAAACTCACATTGTATACTTGCAAAACATATGACCTAGCCAATTCTATACACATCAGCCACTTTGTGTATGCAAAGCAAGATCAATCAGAACCGCTACACTTAACATGGGAAGAAGAAGGTAACCAGAAAAAAATAATAGACTACTTAAAGGAATGCGAGCAGGTAAGATCAGAAATTAGGAGGAAAGACATTTTGCTAGATAGAATTTATCATTGGACAATGATCGCAGACACGTATAATGAGAATTGTCATCCAGCGAAGCAGAATGTTGGTGTTGATTAATGCTCCTAATCTGCATTCTACTTACGCGCAATCACATTTGTATTATGCATTGAAAACATTGACTTAAAGAGGAATTAATGTGCCTCCACCTCTGCAATCATAATTCCAAACTGTCCATCCTCTTGTGTCCAATCCTTAGCAGGTAGCCAGGTCCTTGATACGAAACCATCGAGATATAAGGCATTGCGACAACCCCGATCCCGAAAAAAAGCAGCCAACCGATAAAAGTTAACTCGTTTCTTGGACATCGCAAATAACAAACGGCCATCAGGCAACAGTCCTACCCCATTTCTGAGATGTACATTCTTGGACGGTGCATTGAATTTGGGATGAATCGCTCCGTCAATCACTAGCATCGGGCCAGATTGAGTGGCGTAGTTCAGCGCTTTTGTCTGCTTGAAATTGGCAGTGGTTACAATTTGTGGTTCATGGTCTTTCGTTAGGCTGAATACGCCATTGGGTTGTAAGTAAAAATTGCCATGTGCTTTCTTTGTTCGATTCAGCTTTTGAATGGTCTTGCCGTTTTCAATATACAGTCCCAACGGAGCATAATCAGCTTTAAACATACCACCATTGGCCGCAAACTTCAAATGTAGCTCCTTGGTTGTAAGCCATTGGTTGAGCTTGCTGTGATTGAGAAATGGTTGTCCGGTTTCGTCTTTGGAGTAAAACCGCAAATTGCCTTCCTTCGGATCAACTGTATAACTAAGCATTTCTGGGTATGCTGCTTGCACTGAATCGGTAGCACTCAACGGAAATTCGTGCAAGGCATTGCGAATACTGTTGTACAGCTCTTGCTCCCAGCTAATTCCAGGGAGTTTTGGTGCTTTGTCTTGTGTTCTGAAATCGACAGGACTGATAATCACTTCGATGCCATTAGGGAGGGCGTGTGCTGCTAGGACAAACAACTCTTCAATTGCTTGGTCGCCAATCGGGATGCAGCCAATCGTCACGGCTTTCCCATGAATGAAGATATCACCTCCTAGGGTTGTCCGCTTATCTTTTTTTGCCATTTTGCGATCAAAATCATTGGGATAACTGACTTTCATTGACAAGTAATAACTGCTATTGGGATTGAGGTGTTCGATCTTATATCGTCCTTCTGGAATCTGTCTGTCGCCTTGTTTTAGTTTTGGGCCCAACTTGCCGCTAAATGCAGTGAAGGGATAACTTTTGAGGTGTTTTACCTTGTTTGCTGTATGCGCATAGACTTGAAGCTGTTGTTCTGATTTGATGGAGACAAGGGAGATCTTATCGGGTAGTGCTGTGAGGCTGATGGCGTTGAGGTGTGGCGTTAGGCGTTGCATGACTTGGGGGCGGATGGTCTTGGTTACGGATTGTACGGTTTTTGGTGCGGAAGGGGTATTGCGTGATGGCAGTAGTTTTGGTGCTTTTTCCTTGATTAGGAATGAGGCTGCTATTATAGCGATGAGTACGATTAATATTTTAGGGAGATGTTTTTTCATAATGTTGAGGTTGGTTAAAATTACAAATAATGGAGGAGTGTTGTGTATTAGTAGGAAGTGTAGTTTGCTATTTATGTTCATTTTTGTCTTGATGAGTCTACTCTAAAAAGGTTCCTTTTGATAAAAAACAGTCGCATTGAAAATACCAACATGTGTAGTTTGCTATTATTGTTCGTTTTTGCCTTGACGCAAAAAGAACCAAAAAAGTCAAGATCTGTAAACTCACTCCGCTCAAACACTACAGATCGGCTCTCCCATGTTGTTGCTTCATGGGATTCTTGCAATTTTGCAATACCTATTTTGTTTTGTTTTTAATTTTTTTCATCCCCAAAATCACAACAAACAAAAAACAATTGTTATTCAACCGTATAACTAAATGTTTGTTTGCGGTGATACACTCTTCTTGTAAGCTTGTCATAGATCTCCATTTCTACTGTATAAATTTTTTTTCCTATTTCTTGTGAAACGTTGCAGTAGGTATATTCACCCTTGTAGCGTTCTATTGTGTTTCCATCTACTTTTACTGAAACAATCTCTCTACCCAATGTTGCGTATTCAATATCAGTTTTAAACTGTTTTCCTTTCTTTACAATCAATTGTTCTGGAACAGAAACAGCGCTGATTCTATTATATTCAAAACATCCTCCTCCTATTCTTGAACGGATGTATTTACATATTGCATTTCCTTTAATTAGTGATTGATGCTTCAATTTTGTCAATTCTAAATGAAGACTTTCGGTAGTAGATGTTTCAAACAACTTAATGCCACCGAAATCCGATTTCGATAGTTCTTCTTTTAGCTCTTTTATTTCATCAGGTCGGATTCCAAATCTTCGCTCTTTTTCCAAAGTTGAAAGAACAGTGAGCATTTGGTCTACAAAAAAGTCTGCTTTATTGTTGATAGTAAGAATGTTATTATGATACTGTTTAGCTTTATGTATCACCAATTTATTGGAGGATTTAATCTCCATTCCTATAGAATCCATTGAAGCAATAAACTGTTCGACGCTTTCGTGTACACTCTTGGCAAAAGGTGCCAACTCCTTATAATGTCTATACCGTCTCACGCTATATACTACATCATCTACTTTTATGCCCATTTCTTTGCTTAATAACTTATTACTCTGTTCTAGGAGATGGATTGTATCCTCAATTTGAGCAGACTGGTTACTAGAGACTAAATTGTCTTTTGCTGCGAATAGGCTTATTCCGGCTAGCAGGATGAGGGTGCAGAATTTGTAGGTTGTTTTGTAGATCATGGGGTTATTTTACGTAGTAGCTGAATTTTCTTTTGAAATTGTCGATTTTGCCGGTAAAGGGATTTTTAATACTGATTTCGGCAGTGTATTGATGCTCGCCAATAATATTCGATTTTTTTCGGTAGGTGAAACCGTACTCGCCTTTTGTCAGGTCAATGCCATCTACTTTTACTGAAACGATGTCTATTATAGTACTCACGGTCATTGTTCTAGAACCAATTACTGCTAAACGAAAGCTAGTTTCGTATGTTTCACCAGCTTCAATCACAGTGTTATTTGGGAATGCGATAACAATTGGCCTTGAAAAGCCACAGATAGTTGTACTTCCTATTTTAGATCCTAAGTAATTAGTAATCATAACGCTCGCCAAAAGTATCTTGTTTTTTAAATGGGTTAATTCCCATTGCAGATTGCTGTCGTCTTTTGAGAGTGCGAATACTGGCAAGGAGATACCTTCTTGCAGGTAGCTGTCTTGTTTTTCTGCTAGCTCAGCTAATTCGGCAGGTTTAATACCTAAATTTCTGTTTTTTGCTGTGGAATGGAGGATTTCTTTCATATTTTCATGAAAGGCAGCCAATTTTAGATTTACGGATTCTTGAGTTTTCTTGAGCAACTGATATCGTGACCACAGGTCCAAATTGCTTGATTCCTGCAGTACTTTTTTTTTAGTATCGAGGAAACTATTAAACTTCTCTGTTAACTCTTGGACACGCCACATGGGAGGTAATAATCGCTTATAAGTTGGTTTCTTTTTAATTGATTCAGAAGCTCTATCAACAGTTTTATCAATTGTGGTAGCTAGTATTTTATTATTCACTTCAATACTTGTGATCATCCTTTGTCTTTCCGTATTAAACTGGCTAGACTGAAGTGTATTATTGAATAATAGTAATCCCATTCCTCCTAGTAGAATAATGGTGCAGAACTGATAGGTTCGTTTATAAATCATAAGGGGTTTGTTTTTATCTTACCAAATAGCTAAATGTCCTCTTAAAGGAATCCGTTTTGCCTGTTAATTTGTTTTTGATTTGAAACTTAACTTCGTATTCATGCCGGCCTCTCGTTACTGGTTTTTCCTTGAACTGGATAACTCCTTTTTTTATTTTATGTGGGACACCGTTGACTGTTGCACTGATAAACTCTGGTGGATAATGTGTGCTTGTACCTAAGAACACATTTGCTGTAAACTGGTCTCCTAGTTCAGTGGCATCAGTCTTGGGTGAAGAAAGGACTTGAAACTTTGTAAAGTGCATTCCTCTTGCTCCTATTTTTCCAAAGAGATAGCTAGTAGTTATGAAACCAATTTTCAGTAAACTATTTCGTTTCTCTTCTAGTTGGTAAGCATAAGAAACGGGATATAGGAGGTTCGAATTGAAACCAGACCTTAGTGTTTCAAATTCAGGAGATAGTTTTTTATTTAATTCTGAAATCTCATCCGGTTTGATTCCTAAACTTCTAAACTTACTAGTTGCTTCTAAAAATTGAAAAACTCGACCACCAGTTTGTCTTGAGTTCTTAAGATGACTATCGATATGCTTATTGAATATTTTATTCTTTGAATAGAGGGATTTGTTTTGTACGTTTTCCAATAGTGCAGAGGCCTGATCTAGTGATTTTATCTCTTGGTTAATCAGTTCCTGTAGTTCTTGACTAGCAGTAAAAAGTGGTTTATAAGGAGGCTGTTTCTTTATCTTGGAATAAATTCTATCCCGCAATCTTTCAGATTCATCGTCCAGTGTTTTATTATAGTTTTTCAATAGTTCCAACCGTTCTGCTTCTACTATAAGTGCTTGTTTTTTTTGTTGGAAGGCTAGGCCAATGGTGCAGGCTAAAACGGAAGCCGTGAGGAACGAGAATAGAAGGTTTGCTTTGTTAAACATGGGGAATGGGGTTATTTTGTTTGAAAAAGGGTGTTGATTAACATGATCATGAGGGGTTTATTTTTATCTTACCAAATAGCTAAATGTCCTCTTAAAGGAATCCGTTTTATCTGTAAATCTGTTTTTGACTAGAATATTGACATTGTATTCATGCCGGCCTCTTTTCGCTGGTTTTTCCTTGAATTCTATGATCCCATCTTTTACTTTGTGAGGGACACCGTTGACTGTAGCAGTTACCGACTCTGTTGAAAAGTTGGTGCTTTTACCTAAGAACACATCTGCTGTAAACTGGTCTCCGAGTTCAGTGGTATAAGTCTCGGGTGAAGAAACGACTTGAAACCAATCAAAGGTTACTGTTGATGTCCCTATTTTACAAGCGAGAAAGCGAGTAGTTATGTAACCAATTTTCAGTAAACTATTCCGTTTTTCTTCTAGTTGGTAAGCATAAGAAACGGGATATAGGAGGTTTGAATTGAACCCAGACCTTAGTGTTTCAAATTCAGGATTCAGTTTTTCATATAGTTCTGAAATCTCATCTGGTTTGACTCCTAAACTTCTAAACTTACTAGTTTCTATTAGATGAACAATGGTTCCAGCAGTTTGTCTTAAGGTCTTTAGATGACTATCGATATGTTTATTGAATGTTTTATTCTTTGAAAAAAGGGATTTGTATTGTTGGTTTTCCAATAGCGCGGAAGCCCGATCTAGTGATTTTATCTCTTGGTCAATAATTTTCCTTAATTCATCACCAGCAGTCCAAAGTGGCTTATAAGTAGGCTTTTTCTTTACCGAAGAATATAACTCATCCCGAATTTTTTTAGTTTCATATTCCAGTGTTTTATTATAGTTTTTCAATAGTTCCAATCGTTCTGAATCTACTATAAGCGCTTGCTTTTTTTGTTGGAAGGCTAGGCCAATGGTGCAGGCTAAAACGGAAGTGATAAGGAACGAGAATAGAAGGTTTGCTTTGTTAAACATGGGGAATGGGGTTATTTTGTTTGAAAAAGGGTGTTGATTAACATGATCATGAGGGGTTTATTTTTATCTTACCAAATAGCTAAATGTCCTCT